>ERZ808242.246-NODE-246-length-40577-cov-7.062657_pt1 | contig 40577 bp, 49 predicted proteins | sample MGYA00521244_ERZ808242 | MGnify/ENA primary metagenome ERZ808242 (study PRJEB31516, sample SAMN03275573) | gut metagenome | biome: mammalia-associated habitat; material: feces | host: Papio cynocephalus | place: Kenya | collected 2012-07-27 ... | reverse complement strand
CTTTTCATAAATTACTTAGCAGTTAAAAAAAATGCTCAAGGGTAGGCACAACCATTATCAAGGTAAGCGGCAAATATGTATGGCTGCTTTCGGTTGTGCGTAGCCATGAGCGTAATCATGCTGCAAAGATAAGTAAGTTTATTGATATGAACAAGCAAAATCAAACAAAAACATTATAAAAGTCTAAATTTGACTATGTTTTAACAAACTTCCATTCTCTATAAAAATATTACACCACAATTTCACATGTAGAGGTATTCCAACAAGTCAAAGCATCTCTTTCTCTCCCTGCTGTCACCAAGGAGAGGTTGTTAGTAATCCATCAATACCCCAATATCCTTCTATCCAGAATATTTATCATCTTCATTACTGCATCTGCCTGTTCTTTCGTTTCTGTATAATATTTATAATACAAAACTAACTTTGCTCTTAGTCGCTGCATTTCTGTTTTGGTAATATGTCCTTCATTCATCACTCACCTCCTTTCTTCTTATACCCTAATTCTTGTATAAGGGTATCTATCACTATCTCCTCATTTGCACCCGACTGCCTGATTAATTCTGCAAAGGTCTCTGCAAGATTATATGGCAGGTTTTCACTCGTTGTATCATCAACGCTGATTATGAACGACAGTCCGTTTCTGTTGTATGAAATATTTAAATGGTCTATCATAATTGTAATTTTTTTAGTTTAAAATAATTCGTCTATAATTTGCAACATTACGTTCTTCACTGTTTCCTTGTCAGGATAACTTCTCGTCCTTTGAGCTACTAAACCTATTATCGCTTTCTTTTCGTCTATAGGCACATCCATTAGACCTTTTCCTTCTATATAGTCCACAATTTCTTGTTCATCAAAAGCATCAAGAATATCATCCGTGTCATAGCTGTCTAAAACATCATCAAGATCCACTTCTACATCTACTGTACAGGTTACGCCTCTTCCCATAGTCTTATCAAATAAAATCTGTCATAAATATTTCCTTATTTCTCAATATTGCCATTGCCTCCCATGCATTTCTGTATTTCCTTGCCCATAGACGAGGAACAGGAAGGTAATAAAGGTATCTCTCCAAACCTCTTGCCTGTCGTGCCTTGGCTCTTGCAAAAGCCAACGACCAATATATTTGTTCGAGACCGGATATAAAACCAAAAAACAAAGTCTTGTATTCCGGATATTCCACATAAAGCTCTATAAGTTTAAGATTATGATAGCTTTTCAAGTATATCTCCACAAAGTCATGAAACGCCTCTCTTTCTTTCTCATGTCTTTTCTTTGTTCTAAAGAAATGGCGGTCAAGTCCTATGCGTACATAGAATCGTTCATTGAGTTTTCCTGCCAACTTGTTTAGGTATTCTAACATCGGTATTATATCCACATCATACCATGCTATTCCGTGTGATGCTTTCCACTTGTCTTTATATTGTGCCATCTGAATGTCAAATGCCACTACGTCATTCTTTACCTGTGTCGTGATGTCTTTGTCCTGACATCTGCTGAATGGATTTATCAGCCATGCAAAGGGGCGTTGCCACCATATCAGCTTTGCATAGGTCAGCGAATTGTGAGTTCCGTATTTCATAAGTTTGTTTATTTTATTTGGTTTCTTTGATTGTAAATGCTATATCATTGATTGTTCTGTGCCATTCTACCTTCCCTTCAAGGTATAATTCGTTCAGTGCCTCATACGGTTTATGAAAGCCGCTTTTGATAATGTCCGTTGTCAACACATGTGCCGGCACGATGTTTGCTTTCTCGCGCTTTGCCTGAAGTTCTGCTATCGTGGCAAGAATTTTCTCTTTCATTGATATGTTTATGGTTTCCAGTCTATGTTAAGTTCTTTCAGCAGTCCGTTGTTATACATGCCGCAAAGCACATCTCGCATCATTGACTTTGGATTTTCTTTCACGGCTTCTATCATCCGATAAATGCGCTGTCGCTTTTCATGTCGCTTTGTCTCTTCGTCTTCCACGCGGCTGTCTTCCAACAGCTTTTCTATGTTCGTCTTCTCCTCTTTCTCCCCTGTTGGCTTCTCTGACATAAGCTCGTCACTCCAGCGTTTCTGATTCAAGAATGTCTGAAAGTTCAGGCGATAGTGCTTGTCGGGGGTTGACAAAACGTATGCCGGAATGTGTTCTGTTGCTGCCTTCCGGTCTCGCTTGCTCATCCTGTTCCATATCCTTTTCAGCTTATCTTTACTGCCTACTTTCTTTTCATACAGGTTCCAAGCTCTGTCAAAGGTGTATTCATCTTTCACTTCCCTTGGCGGACGCTGCACCTTGTAGCCATACACCTCCAGCAGGTCTGCGTATGATTCCAGCTGCTCTTCGCTTACTTCAAACTTTTTTCCGTCTATCGTTTCCTCTTTCATAGTTCTCCGTTTAAATATGATTCTACCTTTTCTATAAATTCATCAAGTGAACGGACTATAACATATTTGCCGCCATGTTTCTCTACTTCCTGTTGAAATACCTTCTGTTCTGCCGACTGCTTCCCTTTCTTCGTTTTGTTCTCTATGCAGAGATAGCCGTGTCGGGAGTTCGGTTTCAGCAGGATCATGTCCGACACTCCGTTCACCATTCCTTCTTCATGAAGCCATGCCGCCTGTCTTGATGTCCTCTTCTGTCCGTTCGGGACACAAAAAAATACATGAGATAGCTCTCCGTGAACTCCTCTCATGTATCTCACTTCTGCACATTGCAGCTGATGCTCTTCATTCTGCGACCGCTTCCGAGGCTTTTTCAGTTCTCCCTTTTCAGCAAGGGCAAGCAATTCTTCCAACGTTGCCATATCTTTTCCTGTGATTTTGTCGTTTACGGATGTTCAGTGTGCCGTCCTTGCTTATAAAGGCTATGTATTGTTTGGGGATCTTCACCGAACATACCTTGCCGTTCTCCGGAATGTCAAACTTGAATTTCAAAATGTTCTTCTTTCCGAACTTCTTCTTCATCATTCTCACACATTTCTTTGCTACCAAATATAATAGCTCCATTACGCTTGGCACTTCTTCTTGATTTTTCATCTTTAACTGTAGTTTTTTAGGATGTTGTTAAATTCGTCCTCTGATACACCATTCCCGACAAGGATTGTCAGGATGGTGTCGAGTACTCTGTTGTATACTGTGTCGAAGGCTGGCTCATCCATCTTGGCAAAGGATATTGACTTGGCTCTCTCCATAAACTTCTCTCCGTTTATGTCATATAGCGGTTCGCTGAAGCCCGACACTATCAGAAGCTGTTCCCTGAACGTGTCCTTTGAGCGCATGTTCTTGCGTTGCTCTTCTGTCAGACTGTCCCACGCGGCATTTATCATTGAGAAGAATTTCCTGTGAAACTTTATGTTTCTTGACTGCACGATCTTTGCTTTTACTATGCTGCCGATTTTTATTTTTTTCAGCATCTCATAGTCTTCATCGCTATATGCCTGTAGCCCGAGAGAGGTTCTTACAAGATGTATCTCCATACCTTTTCTCTTTTTATCTTAAAATGGCGGATTCTTCTGCTCTGCCCCGACTCCGAATCCTCCGTTCATGTTATTGTCTTGGTCAAACACACTTGGCTGGGGCTGATATTGTGCCACTTGCTCTTGCATATACCCCTGTTGTTGTGGCTGCTGCTGTCCGAACCTGTCTACTTTCCAACAGTCTAACTTGTTGAACCATCTTCCCTCTTGCGACTTGTTGGCATTGATGCCAAGGTGCACGGTTATCAATTCTCCTTGTCCTATGGCAAGTTGCTGTAGCCTTTCCTGTCCGAACACCTGGAACACGCAGCGTGATGGATAGCGTTGGTTCACTTCTTCTATCACATATTCCTGTTTCGCCCACGGCTTACCGTCTCTCTTTGATGTTCCTTGCTGTACCGGTGATACTTCTACTATCACTCCTGTAAATGTTATATCCATAATCTCTATTTATTTAATGTTATTCTTATTGATGGTTTCGTCTCACTCTCTTTCATGTATTTCTCGTATTCTTCTGGCTCTTGCTCCTTGAAAAGTTTGGAGTCAAACCGCTTTGTCGTTGATGCTGCTACATAAGCGTATGAACCGAAACTTGTCTTTATCTGTTTCTGCTTGTTTGTCTCCATCAGCTTCAGCAACTTTTCCTTGATTGCATCCTGTTGAATCTTCAGAGCATCCAACCGTACCGTAACAAGTCTATATTCTTGCTCCAGTGCCGAGAACTCTTCCGGTACCTCCACTTCATACCGGTATTCTTCATCGTTGGCAAGGTATGCGGCAACAAGATCGTCTATCTCATGCTCTGCCACTCTTGGCAATGGCTGGAACTTGCTCTGTCCGTTCTTGAACCACATGCACACTATCTCTTTCACTTTCAGCTTCGGGTTCATCTCTTCAAACCACTTGGCGTATATCGAGAGTTGCAGCGATACGTTGTCGTAGTGTAGCGTTGCCGTTGTCTTGTAGTCTACAAGGTAGATGTTGCCGTCTCCGTCTGCAAACACTCCGTCTATGGCGGATGCAAAGTTTTCATTGTCCGATACGATATACTCGCTTGCTATATGGTGTAGGTCGTATGCCTGAAGCATGTTGCTGAAGTCTTCAAGCTCTGGTGTCGGACTTGGATATGCGCCAAGGTCGGAATTGAACACGGTGCAGAACAACTCAAATGCCTGGTGTATCATTCCGCCTCGCTCTGCTGCTTTCATCAGCACGCCTTCCGGTATTCCTTTGTATGTGTCCGGGAAGGCTTTCTTTATCAGTGTTCCGGTTACTCCTTTCAATTCTTTCTTGCCCAGAAAATACTGGTGTGTCTGTTCTATGAACTTTACTTTCGAGGTAGTTAGCTTTATCTTTTTCATATCTTCTTTTATATTTTTAGTTCTTTTCTTTTTGTACTCAGTGCCTGCATCATCTGTGCATTGCTCATCAGTGGCTTGTACGTCTGCATCACCCATATAAGGTTGTCTTTAGTCTTGCACATGGCAAGGTACTTCAGGGCTTCATTAAGATTGTTAGGATTATACTTGCTTGCCGTTGTTGCCGCCTGTTGTGCCGTTGCCTGTGCTGCCTGCTGTGTTGTCGTTCCTGCCGTGGTGCCGACATTCGTTGTATCGCTGTCTGCATTGTCGTCTATGGCAAACAGACCATTCAGCGCATACTTGCGTGCATAACTTGAAGAGGCTCCGGTTATCTGGCTACCGTCCATACCTTTCTTTGTCTCTTCTTCTCTCGCATAGCCAACAGACGTTTCCGTCTCTCCGCTGCTGTTCTTCAGCGTTGCCGTAGACTTCACGTATATCCTGTTGCCTACCATCACTATCTCGTCTGTCAGAACAAGCGTGCATTTCTGTTTGGCAAGTATCGGCTTCACCGCTTCCAGTATGTCCTCTGCCTTGCGATATTTGTAGCCGCCAAACTTGTTGAACTGGGATTTCGGTGCCTTCAGTTCTGATTGAATTGTTATTAACTCTTTCATATCCTGTTGTTTTTATTTCTCTTCAAATGCAAAGTCTTCTGTCCAGTCTTCACATTCCATGAGGAGATGTTTATTTTTCAAATTGCCTGGATCTTGTCTCAGCTCTTCTTCTAAACGTCTTTTCAGCTCGTTTATCAGCATCAGCGGTGTACTCTTCTGATCATACACCGCGTCTTTCACGTCTGGCTCTTCTTCTGAATATGAATCCACCACCATGTCCTTTTCAAGACAGAAGGTGGAATGAATCGCTACTGGCATAGGCTCCGGTTCTTCCTCGTTCCAGGGAGCGTCTGCTGTGTCGGCTCCAATCGGGTAATTGTAATTGTCCATATCTCTTAGGTTTTAAATTGTAAAACAAAAGCCCCTCTATTCTCGCGAACCGTGGGGCACGGTGCAAATAATTAAGTATGTTAAAAATGTAAATTGTTCCCCTCTGCATTTCTCATGTAGGCTTGGGACTACCAACGGCTGCATTAGAACTTCTTTGTATGGGTGCGCTCCCGAATCTTGCTACCTTATTATATATTTCATAAGGTCACCGCATCGAAACTGCTTCTTCACCGGTCAACTCCAAGGCTTTCTCAATTCCACCGCTTCTTCCGGTGTAGGTAATCGCCTTGCTACTTCCACGCTTTATGCACAATCTGTAGTCAACTGCACTCCTTTGGGGCACGTGTACCTCTTCAGGAAGGTTTATCCTATCCGATTTCTCTCGCCTCGGTATCGGGCATATTGGGCGCACATGCAGAATCGAACTGCCCTTTCCGTGTCAGACTATCCAGTGCCAACACCGCTGCTCCCATGAGCTATGCGCGCTTCTCTCAAACTTATATAATACTTAAATCATCTCGCCTATCCTGCGCTTCATGCAGTAGTCTGTTGCTTCCGCTTCAAGCTCTTCCATTGTCTTGCTCCTGTTCTGGAGCATCCACCTTTCAAGGTCTTCTTTCAAAAAATACAACCGGTTCTGGTTCGGCTTATAGGCTGGTATCTCATGTTCCCTCACTTTCTGTCTTATCCCCTGTGGGGTCATGTCCAGTATTACGGATGCTTCCCTTATGGTCAGCACGTTCTTTGCAGCAATCCTCGAATACTCTTCTATGCGGTCAAGCTGCTCTTTTATCATATTCTCGTCCATAGTCTATAGGTTTAATGCCTGTTCCACAGGCTGTTTAACTTCGCGTTCTTTCTTTATGTCCTGCTCTATAAGCGGAATGATATTGTTCTCTTTCAACTTGCCGTAGAGGAAGAGCCTTCCCTTCACTGTCCATTCCGTGTTGTATTTCACGTCTCTCCGCCCGTCTGCCCTCACTATATCCACCGCCTTGCTGTGTACATATCCACACGGCACGTAGTTGTTATACAATATCCACTGTCCCTGCACCTTCCGCTGTATCTTCAGCTCCGCCAATATCCGGTTCATCTTCACTGCACTCATGCCGTAGTCCTGGGCTATCTGTGTTACGGTCATCGTGCTCTTGCTCTCCAGTATCTGGTCATAATAGCTCACCTTTGGCAACATCTCAGTTATCCGGTTCCCCAATTCCACATTCTCCCGGCTGATAGTTACTATCTGCTCCTTCTGCTTTTGGCTCTCTATGGCAAGCTGTTGCTTCTGCTCTTCTATCTTCACCATTGCTTTCAGTGCCTCCAGATAGTTGCTCGGCATTGCCGGGCGGTGCGCTTCCTCCAGCTCCTTCCACCTACGTATCAGCTTTGCTCTTGCTTCGTCATTAAACTTCGTGGCGATGTATAGGCATTCTTCTTTGGTGAGGGAGTAGTATGGCTGCATCTTATATCCGCCATTGCTTATCTCAACCTCTTTTTGCGATAGCTGAAATTTAAGCCCTTGCACCTTCATCCATGCCGGCTCCATCTTTCGAATGGCTTGCATCACATTTTTGTGAGCCTTTCCAGTCACCTCCGCGATCTGTAGCGAAGTCATCCTCTCTTCGTTGTTGTCTACTATGGTTGTTAGTTCATTCATATTTTGTCCTCCAGAATTTTTTGTATCTTTGCCGAAGCTATGTTTTATGTTTAATTTTAAAATCTATTTTTATGAAACAGAATGTATTTGAATTACACTTCGATGTAGAGCCAGGTGGTAAACTTAAAGGCTTTGAAATCGACAAGGAGATCAAAAAGCTTAATGCCCAAGGATGGGTCGTCAAACAAATCTCTTCATGTTCTTCTAACAAGCATTGGGATAGTCAAGAGAAACCACAATGTTTCGTCCACCTGTTTTTATTTGCTGAGAAAGAGTAACATTTTTTCAGCCCACTCTTTCCATTCTGCCTTATTACCTGAACGAAAGTAAGCATCACACGCAATGTGTAGTCTTATCTTCCAATCCCAAAGTGGAGCTTCATATATCCAATTGAAGATTTCTTCAAAGTCGGGGCATGAAGCTCCATAATCTGTATATATCTTCAGTCTCAGTCTTTTCCTAAATATCCTCTTTATCATATTCTTATATCCTTTTAAAATCGGGTCGGCAGCTCATGAAACAGAAGTGGCTACGTAATATGTTTAATCAATTCACTGCCGTTGCCCGATTGTTGTTTCCTTTTTGTATCTTTGCCGAAGCTATGTTTTATGTTTAATTTTAAATTCAATTTTTATGGAACAGAAAGTTATCACATTCGCCATTCCAAGCGATAATCATGCAGGAGTGGAAGCAGAAATCAATGCGAGAATCAAAGAGAATCCTTGTTACAAAGTAATCCAGGTCTCTACTTGCTACTGCCCAACCTTTGAAAAAGGACAGTTGAAGTATGCCTACATACTTGTTACTCTACTCATGGAAAAACTTCCACAGCTCTGATGCTTTGTCTAAGTCTGCTTGTTTTGCCTGATACATGTTGTTAAGTATAGGATAAACAGTTGTGTTAGAAATACAGGCAACCCTTAACTTCCATTCCCATATTGGCGAGGTATAAACCCAATTGAACGCATCTTCAAAATTGGTTACTTCGCCAATATTTTTATATAAGTAAACCCTTAATTTGGTTCTGAATATCTTCTTTATCATAACCACTTGAATTTAGTTAAACACCACTTTGTCCGTTTCCACACCACCGAATACTTTCAATGCATCTCTACGGATAGCCACCGCCAATGCCGAATCGGTGTTATACGCCAATGCCGCATACACGCTCTGTTTGGAGCAGTTGTGCAAGGTGCCCAGCTTCTTACAGCTCTCTGGCGACACCTTTATTATTTTCTTTATTTTCGCTTGCATATTTTTGTTTATTTATTTATCTTTGTCAAATCAATTATGAGTTAAGGAGTAATCCTTGAACTTTCAACGTGCAAAGATAGAAGCAATCGTGCATATTTGCAAGACTTTTACCACAAATGTCGTGCATATTTGCATTATTTAAGTATGTTTAAATTGTAAATAATTATGGAAGCACCTATTATTGAACGGATTAAAGCTGTTTTAAGTAATAAAGCAAAAACGCCCAACGGTCTTGCAAATACGATTAATATGGTTCCAAGTACAGTTAGTAGACAGTTAAAAGGTGAGCAAGCTTTGTCAGCAAAACTTATTGAAGGTTTCCTCTCCACCTTCCCCGACATCTCAGCCGAGTGGTTACTCCGCGGTGAGGGCGAGATGTACAGAGATAATAGCGAACAAAAGAAAGAAATATCACTTACTAACCCTCAGGATGATTCTATTTGGAAAGCCAAATACGAAGCCATCAAAGACTGCTACGACACTCTTGTCTCCACCCTTGGCTCCGGTATCAGCAAGAAAAACGCAAATGTAGGATAATTAAATTGTGGAAGAAATAAATGTAATCTTTGGCGATTACAATATATCAGAAATAAAAAAAGGAGGGTCATTCCCTCCTTATGTTGTCTTTAATACCAAATGGTATTATTTTTTTGTTAAGTACAAAGTTACCATAATGCAACCTTGCCAGCCATGCCCAAATCAAGCGTTCCTGTCGTTATGCCCAATGCCTTAAATACACGACTCATTGTCGGAAGACTTATGCTATAGCCTTTCTCCATTTTGGATATTTGACGTTTCTGCACCCCAACACGCTCACCCAGTTCTTCTTGCGTAAGGTTGTTTTGCAAACGTGCCTTCTTAATGGCTTCCCCAATTCGGTAAGCGTGCAAGGCTTCTTCTACCTCATTGTCAAAGTCTTCACGAGCTTTTGTCCCCTTTTTACCAATGATTCTATCCGTAACTTCATCCAGGGTATAAAACTTCATATTACCTACCTGTTCCATATCATTTGCCTTTTATTTCAAAATACTGTTTCTTTATAGTCTCGGCTTTTGCAATTTCCTTTTTCGGGGTCTTTTGAGTTTTCTTTATTATTCCGTGTGTGGCAACAACCAAAGTTTTCTGATCGGTGTCCCAGAATGCAAACAGCCTATATGCAATTCCGTTGTAGAGAGTTCTGAACTCCCATATATCTGAGTTTTCCAATTTCTTGAAAAGCTCACTGTTTTTCTCTCCGCCTGCAACTCTCCACATATTGTACAAGACCTTTTTACTTGCTTGTGGAGGAATGGATTGAAGGAACTTGTCAGCCTCTTCCAATAATATAAATTGAAACATTGTTGTTTGGTCTATTCATTTTCAGTGCAAATGTAGTCCATTTTTGTGAATTGTCAATACAACGAGGTGGATTTTTGGTGTTTTTCTACTTTTTATTTTGAATTTTCGACCTTTTTTCTTCAATTTTCGACTTTTTATTTTTGAATTGAAGTCTTTATATTTTTTATTTTTACTTTTTATCTCTATATATAATATATTATAAAATTATAAACAACTCAACTACCAATCGTAGATTTGCACGTGGACAAAGAGTCCCTTATAGCAGAAGTGCAAAAAAAATAAATTCTTTCACCTTCTGCCGCAGGGTCTCCTTCGATGTCTACCGAACGTGAGTTCGCTTTCGAGGAATGCGCAAGCCAGCAGAGCCGCCACACTTCGTCTGTTTCATTACGCTTTATGGTGCAAGTCCAGACTCGACTTCCCTCTATCGCACTCCCTGCACGTTTCCGTGCCCCGCTTTATGCAGCCTTGTAGAGGGTTTAAGACAGCAGCCAAAATGTCTCCCTGTATAACTGCTGAATGTCAATTACCCGGAAATGAAAAAAAGTCCCCAAGTCTTGGTTGCGGTCAAGAACTCAGGGACTTCATATCTGGTAGGTCTCGAAGACCTAAAAGAAGGGCATCATAATGCGCCAACCGCAACATTGACACTGCAAAGATAGAAACAATATTTATACCCTCAAAATGCGAACAAAAGTTAAATGTAAAGAAAACGGACTTAAATGTCGTTTAATGATATTGTGGTTATATTGTAGATATATAATAACGCATAAAGTTAATGTAAGTTAATGATGAGGATTTAACCAAAATAAGACAAAGGAAAGCTCATTAAAGTAAATTAAAATATTCAACCAATAAATTCTTTTTCATATCTTTGCTATATAAAAATAGATGTCGAGTACTAAAAGTATGTTTTTTGTTACTATTTTGTTACCCACACAAAATACACACAAAGCCAAACATCTAAATATCAGTTACTTACAATAAAATAAAAACAAATGACACTAAACTGCGTAATAATTGACGATGAACCGCTGGCTGCGGAACTGCTTGCCAGCTATGCAAAGAAAATACCGTTTATTGAACTGCAGGGCTGTTTCAACAGCGCTACGGAGGCTATTAAGACGATTCGGGAAAAGAAGATTGACCTTATTTTCCTTGACATCCAGATGCCGGAGATTAGCGGACTGGAATTTGCACGCATCATCGGTGAGGAGACAAGGATTGTTTTCACTACGGCTTTCAGCCAGTATGCAATAGAGGGCTACAAGGTTAATGCTCTCGACTATCTGCTGAAGCCGATTAGCTTCGAGAAATTCCTTGAGGTGGCTAAAAAGGCTTTGGACTATTTTGAAACAAAAAACAAGTCGCTGACTATGAAGCAAGACAGATTTATTTTCGTTAAGAGCGAATATAAGCTGCAAAAGGTTTGCTTCGACGATATTCTATATATTGAAGGCGTGAAGGATTATGTTAAGTTCTATATTGCCGACGGCTCGAAGAACATCATGTCGCTGATGAACATGAAGAAGGTTGAGGAGTTCCTCCCCTATCCTGAATTTATGCGTATCCATAGGTCGTATATTGTACACATGCCTAAGGTTTCGCTCATCGACAGGTTCAGAATCGTTATGGGCGAACAGTATCTGCCTATCTCTGAGAGCTATAAGGATAATGTGCAGAAATACATCGAGGAGCACACGCTCTTCTGATGAATGTTTGCAAGGGTATTTCCTATGAATGATTTTAAGGGAGGATTATAAATCAAATATCGTTGATGTTTACGTAGCCGTGCATTACGGCATAAATGGTTAAAGCTCCGACATTCTTGCGGTTTAGCTTTTCTGTTATATTTCGCCGATGGGTTATGATGGTCGAAAGACTGACATTTAGCTTGTCGGCGATTTCTTTGTTTATATATCCCTTCACTATAAGTGTGAGCACCTCTATCTCTCTGTTTGACAACACTTTCTGTGTCGCCGACATCTGAGGCATCGGTAGGCTCTTGCCATGGGCATGGGCGTGCTGCTCTAAGACGAGAAGGGATTTTATCAACTCTTTCTCCGATACGCTTACACACAGACAATGAAACTTGTCGGGATTTGACTCTGGATCTGAGGATGAGGTCATCACTATTGTCTTACGGATGTTTTCAAGAAAGAATTCCCGATGTTGTAAGACTATGCTCATCGACACGAAGTAATGAAAATACTCCTCCGGATGATTTGCTGTCAACTCGGCAAACGAACCGAAGGTGTCTACTTCCATTCCTTCCATAACGTTCTGAAGGATGTTCTTCATTCCTATACACGCTAAGGTGTTGGAGTCTACTACTGCTATCCTTGGAATCATCATAATGGTTTTTATAAAAATAAAGAAGGTGTGCTATTTACAGACACACCTTCTGTTTTATGCTTTTTATTCTCTTACGACAGGAAGCCGAGCAACGCTCCGGCTGCTACGGCAGAACCTATGACTCCGGCAACATTCGGGCCCATGGCGTGCATGAGAAGGAAGTTGTGACGGTCGTACTCCAAACCGAGGTTGTTGGAGATTCGTGCACTCATCGGCACTGCACTTACTCCGGCATTTCCTATCAGCGGATTTATCTTCTTGTTCTTCGGCAGGAAGAGGTTCATTAACTTAACGAACAGAATTCCCGTTGACGAAGCTATGATGAAGGCAAAGGCACCTAACAGGAAGATGAATACGGTGTTCAGGGTAAGGAACTCGCTTGCCTGGGTTGAGCAGCCTACGGTTAAACCGAGCAGCATGACGATGATGTCGTTCAGCGCACTGCCGGCTGTCTTTGCCAAACGGGTTGTCTTGCCAGACTCCTTCAAGAGGTTTCCGAAGAAAAGCATGCCTAACAACGGCAGACCTGACGGTACGATGAAGGTTGTTAGCAACAAACCGATGATAGGGAACAATATTCGCTCCAACTGGCTGACACGTCGTGCCGGCTGCATGTGGATGAGGCGCTCCTTCTTCGTTGTAAGCAAACGCATCAACGGCGGCTGGATTACTGGAACAAGCGCCATGTATGAGTATGCACACACGGCTATGGCGCCCATCAGGTTCGGACTGAGTTTTGAGGAGAGGAAGATTGCCGTAGGTCCGTCTGCGCCACCGATAATGGCTATGCCGGCTGCCTGGTTTGGCTCGAAGCCGAGTGCGAGGGCTATCATGTAAGCACCGAAAATACCGAACTGTGCTGCCGCTCCGATAAGTATCAGTTTGGGGTTGCTTATCAGGGCAGAGAAGTCGGTCATCGCTCCGATTCCGAGGAATACCAACGGTGGGTACCACCCCTGGCGTACTCCCTGGTAGAATATGTTCAATACGGAATTGTCCTCATAGAGTCCTATCTCCAAACCGGCGTCTGCACGAAACGGAATGTTTCCAAGTACGATACCCAAGCCTATCGGCACAAGGAGCAATGGCTCGAAGTCTTTTTTTATTGCCAGCCATATGAAAAATATGCCGACAACTATCATGATGAGATTCCCTACCGTGGCATTTGCAAAACCAGTGTATGTAAGGAACTCATTGAAATTGCCTATTATAAAATCTAAGATGTTCATAGTATGAGATTTTTTAGCCTATTGTTATTAGAACTGCTCCCTCCAACACGGTGTCACCGTTGTTTACGAGTACTGAGGTTACTGTTCCGTTGCACTCTGCCTCGATGTTGTTCTGCATCTTCATAGCCTCGAGAACGACAACGGTGTCGCCATTCTTCACTGCATCGCCAACTTTCACCTTTACGTCGGTTATTGTTCCTGGCAGTGGAGCTGTTACCTTTGTGCCAGAACCGGCTGGTGCAGCAGGCTGGGCTGGTGCAGCTGGCGAAGGGGTTGCAGCCGAAGGTGCTGCCGGAGCTTTAGGAGCGGCAGGCTTTACTACTGTATGCTTCTGCATCGTGGAGGCCTTTATCGGTTCTTTTAATTCTACCTCAAAAGGTATTCCGTTAACACTTACTTTCGCGATGTTGCCTTCTACGTCAACTATCTCTACATCGTAATCTACTCCCTGTACTTTATATTGATATTTGTTCATTGTTTTATTCTTTTATTTTAGATTCTTTTGTTTTCTCACTGTCTCTACATTAAGGGCATTCCTTCCTCTAAATGGGCATTCCACAATGTATGATGTGGCTTGATGGTTATAATATTGCTCTCTACATCATGCACATCGTCTTGATACTGCTTTAATGCCATGGAAATTACGGCAATGTAGACTTCCTTGTCTATTCCGCCGGTCTTCATTCCGTCCTTTAGTATTACTTTTGTCTTGTGACCTGTCTCGGCGAGTTTCTCGCCGGCTTTTACTGCTACATTTACTGGTGGAATATTCTTTGCCTTCTTTATAGTCTGCTTGTGGGACATGAAAAGTCCGAGGATTCTGAAGAATACGTAAAGAAGGGCAAGACATGAAAATACTATCCCCATTGACAAAATTGCAATTCCGTAGCCATGGGGGTCTTCACGCTTTAACTTGGCGATCTTTGTCTCGCCGGTATGGATGTAATTGTTGGAACCTGGCGTTACCAAATCTGCGGTCTTTACCGTCCATTTCGGTGAGCCGTCTTTTACTCTTGCGTATGACAGATTTGCCGAAAGGGCTGGTACTGTTACTGAATCTATTAAATCTACGGCATTTCCGTCGTAAAGGGCTATCCACAAGGATTTTCCCTTCTCTGCCTTCACCGTCAAGTGTTGCATTCCTTCTGCCGGATTGCTGTTGAAATAAAGGATAAGGTGCTTGCGGGCAGACAACAACGTACGGTCGTCTCCATTCGGGATTACACTCATCATCGCTATTCGCTGAGGCACCGTGAGACTCTTGTTGAGAACTTCACGGTTTGTCGTAACATACATGCCACGAACATTGTAGGACGAGTAAGCGATGTTGGACAGTTCTATCCATGCATTGTACCGTCCATACTCGTCTACAATACTTGCCGTGTTGTTTGTCATAACCTCGTTTATCTTTATGTTTCTGGCTCCCTGGCCCAAAACTGACATTGAGGAGAAGAACACAGCAAGTACTGCTAAACTGATTTTCTTCATATTATTATATTTAAGTTATTAATTTGTTTTCAGACTACAGTCCGCAGAAAAACAACACTATTATCTGTGCCGTGAAGATTCTGAGGAACATGCTTAAAGGATAGACCGTAGAGTATCCTACTGCCGGGGCTTCCTTTGAGCATACGGAATTGGCATACGCTAATGCTGGCGGATCGGTACACGTTCCGGCAAGCATTCCCATAATGGTAAAGTAGTTGAACTTATACTTTAACCTTGCTATGGTTCCAATTATGAGAATTGGAATTACTGTTATAAGGAAACCTGTATAAACATATTTCAAGCCGTCTCCCTGAACTACGGTGTCCCAGAAACCGTTTCCGGCTTTTACTCCTACGCTGGCAAGGAAGAGTACTAAACCTATTTCTCGCAGCATCATGTTGGCACTTGTCGTAGTGTATGTTACAAGATGGAACTTGTATCCATATCTGCCTATAAGGATTGCGATAATCAGCGGACCGCCGGCTATTCCTAACTTCAAAGGTACAGGAATTCCATGAACGGCAAATGGGAAGCTGCCAAATAATATTCCTATTATTATGCCGACAAATATCGTGGCAATGTTTGGAGCATCAAGACGCTTGATGGAATTTCCCATCACTGAGGCTACTCGATTTACTGAATTCTCTGGACCTACTACCATTATACGGTCGCCGACCTGTAGAGAAAGGCTCGGACTTGCAAAGAGGTCCATTCCCTGACGGGTTATTCGCGTTACGTTTACTCCATAGACACTTGAGAAGTGCATCTGACCAAGGGTTTTGCCGTTTATTGACGAACGAGTTACGAGTATTCGCTTGCTTACCATTGGCTCGTCTTGTGTCTTCCAGTCTACTTCTATCTCCGGACCGATGAATGCTATTATCGGTTCTGCATCATCCTCGGCACATACGACGAATAGCAAATCGCCAATATGCAGATGACTGTCGCCTTTCGGCATTGTAACATGCCCCTCGTGAAGGATTCTGGTACATACGAAATCTCGGTTCAAAAACTCATGTACCTGTGCTATAGTGCGGTCTTCAAGATATGAGTTGGTTACTTTTAGATGCATGAAATGCGGCTTTACTGCCGTATTGTCAGCTTCTTCTTTCGTCAGCTCCTCTTCTTCTTTATCTAATTTTATTCTGCAAATATACCTCACGGCAATTGTAGCTCCTATTATTCCGAGTACTCCCAATGGATAGGCACAAGCATAACCGCTTGCTATCTGTGGTACGTTTCCTTCTGGAAATACAGTCTGCAAAGCTTCGTTTGCAGCTCCAAGACCTGGGGTGTTCGTTACGGCACCGTACAATGTTCCGACCATCATCGGAAGGTTTTGCGGCTTGCTTGTATCGAAGAAAATATAATAGCAGGCAAACATTACGGCTATATTGAGCATTATAAGTCCTACCGACAGAACGTTAAGCGTAACGCCGCCCTTACGGAAACTTTCAAAAAAGCCCGGACCTACCTGCATTCCTATCATGAAGACAAACAGTATCAATCCGAAATCCTGTATAAACGACAGGATGTTTGTCGGGGCTGTAAAACCAACATGCCCTGCCGCAATGCCGGCAAAGAGCACAAAAGTGACGCCTAATGAAATCCCGCAAATTTTTATCTTGCCAAGATAAACTCCCAACGCTATTACTACCGCATACAATAATGCAATATGAGCAACAGAGTCAGTAGTCGTAAATAGATTTATTAACCAATCCATGGATGTAAATTTGTTATTGTATTTGTAATTTATATTCTTATTTGCAAAGGTAATCAAAAAAAAATTCTTGCAAGAATTTTTATGTATTTGTTTTTCCCAATTTGGCTTTTTTACTTATGATTGCTTCGATTTCAATTTGCCTCTTTTTCAGTTTTCCACATAAGCAGAAACTTCTACTGACTTATATCTCTATTAATTAAAATAGGGGAAAGACTCTCGTCCCTCCCCTACTCTATATTTTCTAAGGAAAACGTAATTAAACATTTCCCCTTATGTTCATGCTATTAAGCTTCTGTGCAACCAGTCCAGTCTTCCTTAGACTTGCGGATGTAGCTCTCATAACGAAGCTTAGCCATTCTCTCTGTTGCTGCGAACAACTCGTCTGCCTCGTTCGGGAATGCCTTCTTAACTGACATGAAGCGAACCTCATGCATCAGATAATCCTGGAACAAGCTCCAATCTGGCTCCTTAGAGTCGAGTGAGAACGGATTCTTGCCTTCCTTAGCCAACTCTGGGTTGAAACGCCACAACTGCCAGTAACCACATGCAACGGCACGTGCTTCCTCAGCCTGGCTACGACCCATACCACCCTTGATCTTCAGACCGTGATTGATACATGGAGCATAAGCAATTACGAGTGATGGACCTGGATAAGCCTCTGCCTCACGGATAGCCTTCAAGCACTGTGCGTTGTCAGCACCCATAGCAACCTGAGCTACGTATACGTAACCGTAAGTTGTAGCAATCATACCGAGGTCTTTCTTACGAACTCTCTTACCGCGAGCTGCGAACTGAGCAATAGCGCCAAGTGGAGTAGCCTTTGAAGACTGACCACCGGTGTTAGAGTAAACCTCAGTATCGAGAACGAGCAAGTTTACATCCTCGCCAGAAGCGATAACGTGGTCGAGACCACCGTAACCGATATCGTAAGAAGCACCATCGCCACCGATGATCCACTGTGAACGCTTAACGAGATAGTGGTCGAGAGTCTTCAGCTCCTTGCAAACCTCGCAACCAGCAGCAGCACCTTCCTCAATGAATGGCTTCAACTTAGCAGCAGCAACCTTAGAAGCATCTGCATCATCCTTAGCAGCCATCCACTCCTTGGCAGCAGCCTTGTAGTCGTCAGAAGCCTTCTCGTTAGCGATTACCTCGTTAAGAAGTACTTCAACACGCTCCTTCATCTTCTTGTTACCGAGTACCATACCCATACCGAACTCGCAGAAGTCCTCGAACAATGAGTTGTCGAATGCAGGACCCTGTCCCTTCTCGTTTGTTGTATATGGTGTTGATGGAATTGAAGCAGAGTAGATTGAAGAACAACCAGTTGCGTTGGCAATCATCTGACGGTCACCGAACAGCTGTGCAACCAACTTAACATATGGAGTCTCACCACAACCAGAGCAAGCACCAGAGAACTCGAACAATGGAGTTGCAAACTGTGAGTTCTTAGGATTAGACTTGATGTCGATAAGATCCTGCTTTGTCTTAACCTGATGTACGAGATACTCCCAACGAGCAGCCTCGTCGTTAGCCTCCTGCTCACCGGCACGGAACGGAACCATCTTGAGGGCTTTCTCAACCTCGCCAGTTTCCTTATTCTTTCTACCAGGACAAACGTCTGCACAGTTACCACAACCAAGACAGTCAAGCACTGATGGCTCGATTACGAAATGCATGCCCTTCATTGCTGCAGGTGCCTTCATCTCGATTGTCTTGCCTGTAAAGCCTGCAAGCTCCTCGTCTGTAAGAACGAATGGACGGATTGCTGAGTGAGGACAAACGAATGAGCACTTGTTACACTGGATACAGTTCTCTGGGTTCCATGCTGGAACGAACGCCTCTACACCACGCTTCTCGTATGCTGCAGTTCCGTTCTGCCATGTTCCGTCTACAGTGTTGTGCTTAACGAAGTCTGAAACCTTCAGCAAGTCACCTGCCTGAGCGTTGATAGGACGAACGAGCTCCTTAACGAATGCTGGTGCGTTGTCTTCCTTAACCTCATCATCAGGAAGGTTAGCCCATGCTGGGTCTACAGTGAGCTGCTTGTACTCGTTACCACGATCTACAGCCTTGTAGTTCAGATTGACAACATCCTCACCCTTCTTGCCGTAAGACTTAACGATAAACTTCTTCATCTGCTCTACTGCGAGATCTACAGGGATGACGCCAGTGATACGGAAGAATGCACTCTGAAGAATTGTGTTGGTACGGTTACCAAGACCGATCTCCTGTGCAATCTTTGTTGCGTTGATTGTATAAACAGTGATGTTGTTCTGAGCGAAGTAACGCTTTACCTTGTTAGGCATGAAGTCAACAAGCTCCTGTCCGTCGAAGATAGTATTCAGAAGGAATGTACCATTCTTCTGCAGACCGCGTGTTACATCATACATGTGGAGGTAAGCCTGTACGTGGCAAGCCACGAAGTTAGGTGTATTTACCAAGTATGTTGAGTGAATCTCGTGGTCACCGAAACGCAAGTGTGAGCAAGTGAAACCTCCAGACTTCTTTGAGTCGTATGAGAAGTACGCCTGGCAATACTTGTTGGTGTTGTCACCGATAATCTTTACTGAGTTCTTGTTTGCACCTACAGTACCGTCTGCACCAAGTCCATAGAACTTAGCCTCGAACATACCTTCGCCGCCCATTGGGATTTCCTCAACCTCAGGAAGTGAAGTGAATGTTACGTCGTCTACGATACCAACAGTGAAGTGGTTCTTTGGCTCATCGAGTGCAAGGTTATTGAATACGGAGATAATCTTGGCTGGTGTAGTGTCGCTTGAACCGAGTCCATAACGACCGCCAACGATAACCGGCTTGTTTTCAACATCATAGAATGCGCTCTTAACGTCAAGATACAATGGCTCGCCCTCTGCTCCTGGCTCCTTTGTACGGTCAAGAACAGCAATCTTCTTGCAAGACTGTGGAACGGCTGCGAGCAAGTGCTTAACGCTGAACGGACGATACAGGTGTACGCTAACCATACCGACCTTCTCACCCTTAGCTGTCAAGTAGTCGATTGCCTCACGAGCAGCCTCTGTTGCTGAACCCATCAGGATGATTACGCGCTCTGCATCAGCTGCTCCGTAGTAATCGAAGAGGTGGTGCTCACGACCTGTAATCTTGCCAAGTTCCTGCATGTAGTGCTCTACGACCTCTGGAATCTGGTCATAAGCTGCGTTGCAAGCCTCACGGTGTGTGAAGAATGTCTCTGGGTTCTCAGCAGTACCACGTGTTACAGGGCGCTCTGGTGTAAGAGCACGATCGCGGAAGCGCTTGATGTCTGCTGGATCAACCAACTTTGCAACCTCATTCTGGTCAAGTTCCTCAATCTTATGATACTCATGAGATGTACGGAAACCATCGAAGAAGTTGATGAATGGAATGTCTGTCTTCAGTGTTGCAAGGTGTGGAACTGCTGAAAGGTCCATAACCTCCTGTACTGAACCTGAGCAGAACATTGCGAAACCTGTCTGACGGCAAGCCATAACGTCCTGATGGTCACCGAAGATACAAAGTGAATGTGAAGCCAGTGTACGCGCTGAAACGTTGAATACACATGGAAGCATCTCACCTGCGATCTTATACATGTTAGGAATCATCAGCAACAGACCCTGTGAAGCAGTGAATGTTGTTGTGAGAGCACCTGCCTGAAGTGAACCGTGAACAGCACCTGCTGCACCGCCCTCAGACTGCATTTCCTGTACGCTGACTGTCTGGCCCCAGATGTTCTTACGACCTCTTGCAGCCCACTCGTCTACGTGCTCCGCCATTGGAGATGACGGTGTGATAGGATAAATGGCAGCTACCTCAGAGAACATATAGCTCACGTGAGCGGCAGCCTCGTTACCATCACAAGTGATAAACTTTTTTTCTTTTGCCATTTTAATAAAATATTAATGTTAATGTATCAAATGTTTTCTTTACGACTCATATATAATTAAGGTACGTACATTATTAATATAGGAAACCCAATAACCACAAAGGTATCATCTTACCATGACCTATTTCTGTATTATACCTTGCCATTATTGTTTCATCATTAGCTTTTAAGCGGATTTGCTTTGTTGCGTCACAGACACGAAACGGTATTTTCTCATCCACGATATAGGTTCCTGTCTTTTTGCCCGAATTTACCTTATGGTCTTTCCATAGCGAATTTAGGAAAAAGTTTTCCATTACGCTTTGTGTCTCTACATTTATCGGATATATAGCATACATCAGATTCGGGTTGTGTACTGTAACCATTGGCGGTTTTTTCGGAAAGCTCTGCCCTACCGGATAAACTATATTTATCAATCTGGCATCCGCCAAATATTTTATGTAGTTCATAACGGTTGCACGGCTTGTTTCTATATCGTTTGCCAACTGACTTATATTTGGAGCCTTCGTACCGTTTACTGCAAGTAAATAAAAAAGTTTCTTTATCTTTGCCAAATATTTAAGTTCTATCTGCTTGATAAACAAGATGTCAACTTCTGTCATCATATTCATCGTCTTTAGCAGATTTTCCGAATAATTACGGTGCTCTCTAAAAAAGGGATAAAAGCCGTGATGCAGATAATCCTTGAAATATTTCAACGGCGACACATATGGAAGTATGTGTCTGACAATTGTCTCATGGTTTTCCAATATATCGTCAAGACTATACGCCTCGAAGTTATTTCCCGTCTGCAGATTTAAAAACTCACGAAATGAGAAGCCTCTCAGATTATAGCTTTTCACAATACCGTTAAGCTCCGTATTTCCATCTTTTAGACGCATTACGCTACTTCCCGTAAAGACGATTTTCAGATTTGGATACAAATCATAACAACGTCTTAGCTCATAAGCCCAATTCGGCTCCTTAAAGACCTGGTCTATCAAGAGAGTACGTCCGCCATTTCTATAAAATTCTCCAGCGAAGTCTGATATTCCGTGTACCTGGAAATAGAAATTGTTCATGTTAACATACAGGCATCTACGATTACTTGAGTCTGCATGCTCTTTTGCATACTGCAATAGGAATGTAGTTTTACCAACGCCACGAGACCCTTTTATACCTATCATGCGGTCACTCCAATTTATTTCGTCCATCAAACGACGACGAACTGGAGCATCCGTATGTTCTATTAGATAGTTATGTGTTCTGAAGAAAGCTTCCATTCCTTTATTTTGTTATTTATCAAAAACCGCATAAGCAAGAGAAGAATAAATTAATTTTTATTTCTTTTCATGAGATGCTGTTTTTCTCATGCAAAGATAATAGTTTATTCTTTATTTTCAAACTCTACATTACAAAATCTATATATTTTTTTTATTTTTAAACTTCAAAGCTCGTTTTGTCCGCTATTTCACCTAATTAATTCATCTGTTTTTATACTCAGCTGAAATGAAGGTAATATTTAAAGCGTCCGACTTTAGACATCGAAAAGTGGAACATTAAGAATGTATTTCGTCTTGTATATTTCATCTAAATCAGAATTCCATAAGAAGAACTTTCAACATACAAACGTTTTCACGTCAAGAATAACACGATTTAATGTAAATATAATAAATTAAAATTGTTTTTTTGACATTTTCCTATTATCTTTGCATGCGTACTTAAAACGTTAGCATGAACAAAAACAAGAATTTACCGGACTACATTTTTGAGTCCAGTTGGGAAGTTTGTAATAAAGTAGGAGGAATTTACGCAGTCCTGTCTACTAGAGCAAATACTTTGCAAGAAGCAATGAACGACAGAATAATCTTTATCGGACCGGATTGCTGGCACGATAAAGAATGTATATATTTCACTGAAGATCCGACTATCTTCAGCGAATGGAAAAAAATTGCCTCTGAAAACGGTTTGAAAATAAAGATAGGAAGATGGAATATTCCAGGAAAACCTATCGCTATCCTTGTTGACTTCGAACAGTATTATGCCATAAAAAACGAAATATACACTAAACTATGGCAAGATTTCAAAGTTGACAGTCTTCATGCCTACGGCGACTACGACGAGGCATCAATGTTCTCATACGCTGCAGCAAAGGTTGTGGAGAGTTTCTATAATTTTTATCTCGAAGGCAAAGACAAAAAGGTCATCTACCATGGCAACGAATGGATGACCGGACTTGGACTATTATATATAAAAAGGTATATACCGCAGATTGCAACAATATTCACCACCCATGCCACAAGTATCGGAAGAAGTATCGCAGGAAACAACAAACCGCTATACGACTATCTCTTTGCTTACAATGGTGACCAAATGGCTGAGGAGCTGAATATGCAAAGCAAACATTCTATCGAGAAACAGACGGCCCATAATGTGGATTGCTTCACTACCGTGAGCGAGATTACCGCCAATGAATGTAAAGAACTGCTCGACAAGCCTGTGGATGTTGTGCTGCCTAACGGCTTTGAAGATGACTTTATCCCTAAAGGAGCAACTTTCACCAGGAAGAGGAAAGCTGCAAGAAAAAAAGCTCTTGACGTGGCTAACGCCTTGCTCGGTACTGAACTCGGCGACGACACTCTTATCGTTTCTACAAGCGGACGATATGAGTTCCGTAACAAGGGAGTGGATGTCTATATCGAGGCTATGAACAGACTCCTAAGGGATAAGGACCTGAAGAAGAATGTTCTTGCTTTTATTGAAGTGCCGGGATGGTGTGGCGAACCACGAAAGGACTTGATTGACAGACTGAAATCTGGAAAGAAATACGACACCCCGCTCGATATTCCGATGATTACTCACTGGCTGCACAACATGAGTCACGACAATGTGCTGAGTATGCTTAAATATCTCGACATGCAGAACAGACATGAGGACAAAGTGAAACTTATTTTCTTGCCTTGCTACCTCAATGGCAACGACGGGATCTTTAACATTAGCTATTACGACATCATTCTCGGCAACGACTTGTGTATCTATCCTTCTTATTATGAACCATGGGGATATACCCCTCTGGAGGCAGTGGCATTTAAGGTTCCGTGCATCACAACTGATCTTGCTGGCTTCGGACTATGGGCCAACAGCGTAAAGGGACACTACTGCGAAATAGAGGAAGGCGTTAAAGTCGTTCACCGCACCGACTATAACTATTCCGAGGTCGCTGATTCCATTAAGGATACTGTAGCTAAATTCTCAGCTTTCAACGACAAGCAGATTAAGAACGCACGTACGAATGCTTTCAACTTGTCGAAAAAGGCTCTATGGAGTGAGTTCATAAAATACTATTATGACGCTTACGACTTCGCTCTGAAAAAGGCAGCGGAGAGAACGAGCAAATAGATTCTCCCAGGACTCACAGTTATACGTGTTCTTCAAGAACTCCCCCCAAAAAAATTAATTATAAACCAAAATAATAGAAAACAATGAAAATCAAAGCAGATCATGTCAACGCTCCCGCATGGAAAGAGGTGACAGTAAAATCCAAATTGCCTGAGCAGCTTAAATGCTTGGACGAGTTGGCTCACAACATGTGGTGGGCATGGAACTACGAGGCTCGCGACCTTTGGAGAAGTCTTGACGAAGACTTGTACGAAGAAGTGGGACACAACCCTGTACTGCTGCTCGACCAGCTCAGCTACGAGCGTAAGGAAGAGATAGTTAAAGACAAGACTATCATGAAACGCGTAAAGGATGTGTATACTCTTTTCCGCAATTATATGGATGTAGAACCTGACAAAAACCGTCCTTCCGTTGCTTACTTCTGCATGGAATTCGGTATCAACCAAGTTCTGAAGATCTACTCTGGTGGTCTCGGTATGCTTGCCGGCGACTATATGAAGGAGGCTTCCGACAGCAACGTAAACATGTGTGGCGTTGGATTCCTCTACAGATATGGATATTTCAAGCAGTCACTGAGCATGGACGGACAGCAGATTGCCAACTACGATGCACAGAACTTTAACTCACTGCCTATCGAAAGACAGCTGGACGAGAACGGCGAACCGCTTGTTATCGACGTTCCTTACATGAACTATAATGTTCATGCCTATGTTTGGAGAGTTAACGTGGGACGTATTCCGCTCTATCTACTTGACACTGACAATGAACTGAACTCTGAGTTCGACCGCCCTATCACCCACTCTCTGTATGGCGGCGATTGGGAAAACCGTCTGAAGCAAGAAATTCTGCTCGGTATGGGCGGTATCCTGATGCTCAAGAAACTGGGTATCAAGAAGGATATCTACCACTGCAACGAGGGTCATGCCGCTCTCTGCAATTTGCAGCGTCTTTGCGATTACGTTAAAGAGGGATTGACTTTCAACCAAGCTATGGAACTGGTAAGAGCTTCTTCTCTCTACACGGTACATACTCCTGTTCCGGCTGGTCACGACTACTTCGACGAGGCTCTCTTCGGAAAATACATGGGAGGCTACCCACAGATTCTCGGCATTACTTGGGACGAGTTCATCGGTATGGGACGCAACAATCCAGACGACCACAACGAACGCTTCTGTATGTCTGTTTTCGCTTGCAACACTTGTCAGGAGGTTAACGGTGTAAGTAAACTTCACGGATGGGTCAGCCAGAAGATGTTCAACAGCATCTGGAACGGATACTATCCTGAGGAGAACCACGTTGGTTATGTTACTAACGGTGTTCATTTCCCAACATGGGCTGCTACAGAATGGCGCAAGCTCTATGCCCAGTATTTCGACGAGACATTCATGGGCGACCAGAGCAACGAGAAGATTTGGCAGGCTATCTACAATGTTCCAGATGATGTTATCTGGAGCACTCGTATGGCTTTGAAGAAGAAACTTACTGACTATATCCGCACTAAGTTCCGCGAGACTTGGCTCAAGAACCAGGGCGATCCTTCACGTGTTGTCTCTCTGCTCGAGAAGATTAACCCTAACGCTCTTATGATTGGTTTCTGCCGCCGCTTCGCTACTTACAAGCGCGCTCATCTGTTGTTCACAGATCTCGATCGTCTTTCCAAGATTGTCAACGACCCTGAACATCCAGTTCAGTTCCTATTCTCTGGTAAGGCTCACCCTGCTGATGGCGCCGGTCAAGGACTTATCAAGAAGATTTACGAAATTAGCCAGCGCCCTGAGTTCCTCGGAAAGATTATCTTCCTTGAGGACTACGATATGCGTCTTGCTCGTCGTCTCGTTTCGGGTGTCGATATATGGATGAACACTCCTACTCGTCCACTTGAGGCTTCTGGTACTTCTGGAGAGAAGGCAGAAATGAATGGTGTAGTCAACCTTTCCGTTCTCGACGGTTGGTGGCTTGAGGGCTATCGCGAGGGTGCCGGATGGGCTCTTACCGAAAAGCGTACTTACCAGAACCAGGGCTATCAGGATCAGCTTGATGCTGCCACTATATATGGATTGCTGGAGAATGAGATTATTCCGCTCTACTACAATAAGGGCAACAAGGATTACAGCGAGGGCTGGGTTAAGGTTATCAAGAACTCTATCGCCCAAATTGCTCCTCACTATACGATGAAACGTCAGCTCGACGACTACTACGACAAATTCTATAACAAGGAGGCTGATCGCTTCCACAAGCTTGAGGCTAACGACTGTCGTTTGGCTAAGGAGATTGCTCAGTGGAAAGAGACTGTTGCCGAGCGTTGGGATTCTATAAATGTTGTATCCAAGGAGTCTACCGTTCCATCTACCGGCATGGTTACTGGCGAGGAATACAAAGTGAAGTATGTCATTGACGAGCAGGGGCTTGACGATGCTGTAGGATTGGAAGTTGTTGTTATCAAGACCGACAAGAACGGAGAGGAACATGTATTCAACAAGCATCCGTTTGAAATGGTTCACAAGGACGGCAATCTTTACACGTTCGAGGCTTCTATCGAGGCTGACACTGCTGGTTCATTCAAAACTGGAATAAGGATGTATCCGAAGAACAGCGAGCTTCCTCATCGTCAGGACTTCTGCTACATCAAATGGCTTGACTAATAATTTATACAAATATACATAACTAAAAAAGCAGCACCACAAAAATGGTGCTGCTTTTTTTATTTTCCTCCACTTGGTACGGCATACATTATATAATACAGTAATTTACAGGACAGGAAATTCTCTGTCAAATTACTCCAAAATGCTTTAGGGCATTCCATACCCCATTATCGTCAACAGAAGTCGTGATGTAGTCAGCTACCGTCTTTGCCGGTTCACCACCATTCCCCATAGCCACACCTATACCGGCACGACGCAAGATAGCAACATCATTTCCGCCATCGCCAAAAGCCATCGTCTCATCGATGCTAATACCAAGAAAGTCAGCCATTGCCTCAAGCCCCTTCCCCTTGTCGGCAGCTCGAGAGGTTATGTCGGTAAATGCCGGATGCCACCTGCCCGAAACACAACCGGAGAGCAAAGGCATCAGCTCTCGTTCGTGAGTTGCAGAAAAGAACGGAGTAAGCTGTAACACCGGTTCTTTACCAAGTATGTCAGAAACAGGGAGAGAGGTATTTATGTTCGTAACATTAAGGTCGCGCACAAAGACTTCGTCGAAGACAGGCTTGGGATTGTATAATCTCACACCGCTCTTACCAACAACAAGCACGGCATAATCGAGAGCATCGGCATCAGCAATAAGTGCATCGACATCTGTCTTTGGAATAGGGTTACAGCATACTGTTTCTTGTCCGACGAAACACAGGGCACCATTTGTTGTAATATACCCGTCGATATACGGCTCAATCGACTTGAGGTTTGTTATTATCTGTAGAGGGCGCCCTGTGGAGATGTAAATCCCTACCCCATTAGCCTTCGCCTTGGCTATTGCATCTATAGTAGACTGCGGTACTTCATGTGTCTCAAAACTCACCAGTGTTCCGTCAATGTCAAAAAATAGGGCACTTATTTTCCTGTTATCCATAATACAATTAATTAATGAAACAATCTCTAAAAACAATTTTGCTTTATTTTTGCAATATAGTCATGAACAGTCTTCATAGAAGACTATTTTAATGCAAAAATAAAGCAAAACTGTGTCTATTGCAAATTTGAGGGGAAATAATATTCAGCTTTATAATTTTTTAGAAGGAAGTCCAAACATTATATTCCCGTCATTCGCATTTCTTAGCTATTGCACTTGCACCGAGCACTGCGGCTCCAGCTCCGTCGAGCGAACTTATAAGGAATTTTGCCTTGCCGCGGAACACTGCCATAACATTCTCGTCATAGCTCTGCAACAGCGGTTTCATCAACAAGTCGCCAGCTTTTGTCAATCCTCCAAAGAATACGTAAGCCTCTGGCGAGCAGAACGTGGTAAAATCGGCACAAGCCTCGCCAAGCATCTTACCAGTGAACTCATATACCCGACAAGCCAAGGCATCTCCCTTTGCAGCAGCCTTAGAAACGTCAAGCGAAGTAATGTCATCTGGATTCATCTCACGAAGCAACGACGGTTCCTCGGTTTCAGCGAGAAACTCCCGTGCAGTACGAGCCACACCCGTAGCAGAACAGTAAGCCTCAAGACAGCCACGTCTGCCACAGCCACACAGTCTACCATTCTGGCGCACCATCGTTACATGTCCCAATTCACCGGCAAGTCCGTCGGAACCATAAACCATCTGTCCGTTTATCACGATACCGGCACCAACTCCCGTACCAAGGGTAATCATTATAAAGTTTTTCATTCCCTTTGCCACTCCATAAGCCATCTCGCCAAGGGCAGCGGCGTTAGCGTCGTTTGTTATTGAAACAGGAACGGAGAGCGCATCACTGAACATCTTAGCCAGCGGTACAGAACACTCATGTGCCCAGGCTATGTTCGGTGCATGATCCACCATTCCAGTGTAGTAATTGGAGTTCGGTGCTCCTATTCCCATACCTTCTATTTTATTTATACCGCCCACCTTATTAATAATAGGTGTTAGGGCTTCCACACCAGCATTAACAAAAGCTTCCGCCGTGTCGTATGCCTTTGTCTTTATTGATGTATGCTCAAGAATATTGCCTTGAGCATCCACGATGCCGAATACGGCATTCGTACCGCCTAAATCAAGACCTATGGTATAAGGTCTGCTGCTAATCTGTGCTTCCATAAAAGAATGATTATGTCAAAAGAATTATTATATTTAATATTTTTGCCAAAGGTAATGCAAAAGCCTTAAATTTCAAAAAGAAATATGCATTTTTTGTTTACTTATACGATATGGCTAATCTAAATCAATTTAAGAATTACGTGGAAATGAATCTGAATTATCTGCATTACCTAAATGAAGTATTTATTGCTACCCAAATTTTAAAAGGCATCACACGGAATTTTTTTACCGAAAAAGTATCAAAGTATCATAAAGAGAATATTTTTCCTACCCAACAATCTTATTATTAACAAGTTATCTCAAATGATACTTTTCTTTTATTTTACAAAAAAGTATCATAAAAGTATCATTGAAGTATCATTGTTGCCTTTTAATGACAATAAAGGCAATAGAATACATTTTTTCTTTTACAGTTGACGGTCAAGAATTGTTTATATTATTGCCGTTATCTTTTTTTCGAAATGAAGTAGATATCAAGTCTTGTCTGTCGCATCCCGAAGGAGCGAATCAGCCCCAAAGAGGTGTTTTAACTACCGTTGAAAACACTTTTAACTACCGTTGAAAACATTTTTAACTACCGTTGAAAATACTTTTAACTACCGTTACAATACCTGCGTCACAGTAAAACTATACTCTCCTGTGCATGAATTCTTCCGATATGGAGGTGGTTAAAGGGACAACTATTTGAACTATTCGCCGATAATTTTCCGGCAGATAAAATGCGGTAAAAAAAATTCCTTCACCACAAAATTCACAGTATCAATGCATTACAATAAAGGTGAAGGATTTTTGAATATCAAAAATTAAATTATCACAATTAAATTACATGATAATATATATTTTCTGAAAGATATGATTTGCTACGTTTTAGGCAAATGAAAAAACATCCTTGTAGGTTATAAAAACAAACAAATTATATTGATATTCTGTATTACATTATAAATGTTTATGCCAAAACAACATATCCATTCAAAGAATATACACTACATTATCATATGAATTATACAGGTTAAATAAACTTTAATACACAAAATTTGTATCTTTCGTAAAAAATACGGAACTTTGCACCCACTATGCCATTTCAATTTCATATAAATATATTAGACCTTCTGTGTAAGGGCGTGCTGATAGGCATCCTCGTGTCGGCTCCGATGGGACCGGTGGGAGTGCTCTGCGTACAACGCACACTGAACAAAGGCAGATGGTTCGGCTTCGTTACAGGTATCGGAGCCTGCATAAGTGATTTCATATATGCACTCATAACCGGACTCGGAATGTCATTTGTAATGGACTTCATAAACAACGCCCACTACCGATATATATTGCAAATCACGGCAAGCATAATATTGCTAATTTTCGGTATTTATTCCTTTCGCAGCAATCCAATGAAGAAAATGCATGTAAGCAGCAAAAACACGAAAGGATCGCTTGTACACAACGGAGTAACGGCATTTCTCGTAACATTCTCCAATCCTCTGATTATCATGCTCATGATGGGATTGTTTGCACAGTTTGCCTTCATCATCCCCGACCATCCGCTGGAGATGAGTGTGGGCTATTTCGGAATCATTGCAGGAGCGTTGCTGTGGTGGTACGGACTGACATGGCTCGTTGACAAAATACGTGCGGTGTTCGACACCAACGGCATTCAGCTTATAAACAAGGTGGTGGGCAGCATTGTCATCATCATGTCGATAATAGTATTAATCGGCACGGTATTCAACCTTTATACGCTGCCGAGCATGAGTCTGTAAACTTCAAGGAAAATACTTTTAAACATTTCATTATATGTTTATATCTCAAGAACTAAGAAAAAAGAACATTGCAGAATACTTGCTATATATGTGGCAAGTGGAGGATATCATACGCGCCTACGGATGCTCATTGGCAAGGATAAAGCGCGAATATATCGACAGATTTGAATATACGGACGAACAGAAGGAGGAAATGACCGATTGGTACGGCAATCTCGTGAAGATGATGAACAGCGAGGGATGCCGCGAGAAGGGACACTTGCAGATTAACAAGATTATCATTCAGCAACTCTCGGAGCTGAGCGCCGAGCTACTCTCAAGTTCAAAATTTCCGTTTTATAACAGCGAATACTACAAGGTGTTGCCGTTTATCGTGGAACTACGCAAACGCGGAGCTGACAAAGAGGAGAACGAAATAGAAACTTGCTTCAATGCCCTCTACGGCGTAATGATGCTACGACTGCAGAAGAAACCCGTGTCTCCAGACACAGAGCATGCCATAAAGGAAATAACAACATTCATAGGTATGCTCAACGACTATTATTTCAAAGATAAAAAAGGTGAACTCGAATTAGATTAAAGAATATGAATATTTTGGTAACTGGAGCCGGGGGACAGCTCGGTAATGAAATGCAAATCGTTGCAAAGGAAAGCAACGACAAATATATATTCACAGATGTTTGCGACGGATATACGCATCTCGACATCACTTCGCTTGACGACATCCGCAAGATGGTGAAGGAGAATGACATAAAATGCATCGTAAACTGTGCTGCATGGACTAACGTTGATGCTGCGGAGACGGCTGGCGACATCGTGGAGAAACTTAACGCTACGGCACCCGAAAACTTAGCTATAGCCATGAAGGAGGTTGACGGACTGCTCGTACATATCAGCACAGACTACGTGTTCGGTGGAGACCCATACAACACACCTTGCAAAGAGGATCAGAAAGGTACTCCTACTGGAGTTTACGGACTGACGAAGTTGCACGGCGAGCAGAAGATTATCGCAACGGGAGTAAGCCATATCATCCTGCGCACAGCTTGGTTGTACTCGGAGTTCGGCAAGAACTTCGTGAAGACAATGCTTAACCTCACAGCTACAAAACCTCAGCTAAAAGTTGTGTTCGACCAGTGTGGCACGCCGACTTATGCTCTTGACCTTGCAAAGGCTATCAACAAAATTATCAGCGAGCGACTGTTTAAAAATAACTCCGGCATTTACCATTTCTCAAACGAAGGTGTATGCAGTTGGTATGATTTCACGATAAAGATTGCAAAGCTTGCCGGCAATACAAATTGCGACATACAGCCTTGTCACAGTGACGAATTCCCAAGTCCGGTAAAACGTCCGGCTTATAGCGTGCTTGACAAAACAAAAATCAAGGAGACTTTCGACATCAACATCCCGTATTGGGTTGACAGTCTGGAAGTTTGCATGAATAATATGAATAAATGAATCAAGAGTGTATAGTTAAGAATGTAGAATTTAAAATTGTCGGCTACACCGATTAAGAATTGATAAATTAAGAATTAAGTACAAGTTCTTCAATCCTCAATTCTCATTTTCAATTCTTCAATCTTTCAACTTTCAATTCTTCAATCTTTCAATTTTTCAATTTTTCAATTTTACATTATGCCTAACGAAATAGAAAGAAGACGCACATTCGCCATCATATCACACCCTGATGCAGGAAAGACGACTCTGACGGAGAAGTTCCTGCTCTTCGGAGGACAGATACAGGTGGCTGGTGCAGTAAAAAACAATAAGATACGCAAAACCGCAACTTCCGACTGGATGGACATCGAGAAGCAGCGCGGAATCTCCGTTTCTACCTCCGTGATGGAGTTTGACTACGAGGGGTACAAGGTGAATATCCTTGACACTCCCGGTCACCAGGACTTCGCAGAAGACACATACCGCACATTGACTGCTGTAGACTCAGCTATCATCGTAGTGGACGGAGCAAAGGGTGTGGAGGCACAGACCCGTAAGCTGATGAGTGTATGCCGCATGAGAAATACTCCGGTTATTATCTTTATCAACAAGATGGACCGCGAGGGACGCGACCCGTTCGACCTACTCGACGAGCTGGAGGAGGAACTCGAGATTAAGGTGCGCCCACTGTCATGGCCTATCAACCAGGGAGCGAAATTCAAGGGAGTATACAATATATATGAAAACAAACTCGACCTTTTTAAACCCGACAAACAGAGGGTAACGGAGAAGGTTGAAGTGGACATCAACAGTAACGACCTCGATACACATATCGGAGAACAGGATGCTGAGAAACTGCGCGAGGACCTTGAACTCGTGGAGGGCGTCTACCCCGAATTCAACGTGGAAGACTATCGTTCGGCAGCTGTGGCACCAGTTTTCTTCGGTTCGGCTCTCAACAACTTCGGTGTGCAGGAGCTTCTCAACTGCTTCGTTAAAATAGCACCAAGTCCACGTCCTACACAAGCCGTAGAACGCATCGTAAAACCAGAAGAACCGAAGTTTACGGGCTTCATATTCAAGATTACAGCGAATATCGACCCTAACCATCGCTCATGTATCGCATTCTGCAAGGTGTGCAGCGGTAAGTTTGAAAGGAACAAGCCTTATCTGCACGTAAGACAGGGCAAGACAGTGCGTTTCTCCTCCCCTACCCAATTCATGGCACAGCGCAAGAGTACCATCGAAGAGGCATACCCAGGCGACATCGTAGGTTTGCCAGACAACGGTATCTTTAAAATAGGCGACACGCTGACCGACGGCGAGAAGCTGCACTTCAAGGGACTGCCGTCATTCTCGCCAGAGATGTTCAAATATATCGAGAACGATGACCCTATGAAGAGCAAACAACTAAACAAGGGTATCGACCAACTTACGGACGAGGGTGTGGCACAGATGTTTGTAAACCAGTTCAACGGAAGAAAGATTATCGGAACAGTAGGACAACTGCAGTTTGAAGTTATCCAATACCGACTGGAGAACGAATATAACGCAAAGTGCCGCTGGGAACCAGTACACCTATACAAGGCTTGCTGGATAGAAAGCGACGACCCTGAAGAACTGGAGAACTTCAAAAAACGAAAATACCAGTATATGGCAAAAGACAAAGACGGAAGAGACGTGTTCCTTGCTGATTCCGGTTACGTTTTGTCGATGGCGCAACAGGACTTCAAGCACATAAAGTTCCACTTTACAAGTGAGTTCTAAAGCTATATACCCAAAGACTATATATGAGACATTGGCCAAAAGGTTGATACCGTTTCATATATAGTCTTTTCCTTATTATGGCAAACATTACTATTGCCGAAAGAAAAACATAACATTTTCTTTTGCCCATTTGTTTTTTTACACTATCTTTGCATATAATATATACACTAAATAGATTAACTAAAAAATATAATACAATGAACTTGAAAGTACGCTTGTCCGTAATGAATTTCCTGGAGTTTGCCGTATGGGGCGCATACCTTACATCAATGGGCAACTATCTCGGCAAAGCCGGCATGGGAACAGAAATATCGTGGTTCTATGCCATACAGGGAATAGTATCTATCTTTATGCCTACACTGATGGGTATCGTCGCCGACAAGTGGATTCAGCCGCAAAAATTGCTCGGATTATGTCACTTGGCTGCCGGTGCCGGAATGATAGCACTATGCATGCTCGGAGCAAGTCAGGCAATGCCCGATAAAACGGTATTTATGACTATATACACGCTGAGCGTTGCTTTCTATATGCCAACTCTTGCACTATCAAATACCGTTGCATTCAAGATTCTACAAGATCGCGGTAGAGACACTGTAAAGGATTTCCCACCTATAAGAGTACTCGGCACCGTTGGGTTCATCATAACAATGTGGTTTGTAAACTGTGCTACTTTAGACAACGGTTCTTTCTCTTTGACACTTTCCGACAATGCCTCAAAATTCCAGTACACCCATATGCAGTTTTTCGTTTCCGGACTGCTTGGTATAATTCTCTTCGTCTACAGTTTCTTCATGTTGCCACAATGTAAACTCGTGGAGAAGAAAGACAGAGGTGAAAAGAAGACTCTAATGGAGATGTTCGGACTTGATGCCTTTAAACTTTTCAAGACTAAGAAAATGGCTCTGTTCTTTATATTCTCCGGACTTCTCGGTATGTCGCTACAGGTAACCAACGGATATGCAACGCCTTTCATAACTCATTTTAAGGCGGACCCTCTACTTGCATCTACCTTTGCAGCAAATAATGCTACGTTGCTTATCTCAATATCACAGATTGCCGAAGCTTTCTGCATCTTGCTCATACCATTCTTCTTGAAGAGATATGGCATAAAAAACGTGATGCTTATTGCAATGTTTGCATGGGTATTGAGATTCGGATTCTTCGGACTCGGCGGACCGGCATTCCCAGGCGTAATACTATTCATACTGTCATGTCTTGTATACGGTGTGGCTTTCGACTTCTTCAATGTATCGGGCGGACTGTTCGTAAATGCAGAATGTAGTGAAGATATCAAGGCATCGGCACAGGGATTGTTCATGCTCATGACAAACGGACTGGGAGCAACAATCGGTACACTTCTCGCCGGAGAAGTAGTTAACCATTATTGCTCTTGGACAGAAGAGGGATTCCTCGTGGGAGACTGGCAAACCTGTTGGTTTATCTTTGCCGGCTTCGCTCTCGTCGTGGGAGTAAGCTTCGCATTAATGTTCAAACATAAAGAGAAGTAAAGCTCCACATACAATCAAGAAAGGACAACAAAGATGAACAGGATCAGACTTCTATTCAATAATGTGTCGAAAATACTTGGAAACGAGAACATCGGACTTATTGTACTTACAGATGAACTCAAAACACGGCAAATATCTATAATTTGCGATAAAAACACAAGAGAGGCTATAGACATGAGAATAGGAAAAATGCCTGGAAACAAAGAGATGTTGCCGGAGGTCTTGACCAGTATGCTTAAAGCAAAAGTGGAAGACAAATATGAAATTGATATAGAGGATGTGGCTAATGGACAATATGTTACTATAATTCAAGATATTTCGAATGGCGACACATTCAGGGTGAAGGCAAGTCAAGCAATTCTGCTTTCCATAATATCCGGCATACCCATCTATACCACTAAGGAGCTTATGCAAAAACAGTCTAACGTGTTCTTAGGAAGGGGGGAAAAGCTATCCCTACCTATCAACGTCGTTACAAATTCTATGCTCGAGGAATCACTAAAAAAAGCTATTGAAGAAGAAAATTACGAGATTGCTTCGAGGCTGAGCGAGGAACTCAAAAAAAGAAAAAATAAAGATCACACTATATAAAATGATAATCTATGAAAGAGGCAAGATATTTTTATGTTCCAGAAGCTGAAGAAACTACGGAACTGCCTACAGAGGAGGCTATGCATGCGCTTAGGGTGCTACGCTTGAAAAGTGATGACGAAATGTTCCTTATGGATGGCAAGGGAAACTTCTATAAGGCGGTGGTCACACTTGCTGCAACAAAACACTGCATGTATGAGATAAGGGAGAAAATGCCGCAAGAAAAAACTTGGAACGGTAATATCTGTATTGCCATGGCACCTACGAAGATGATGGACAGAACGGAATGGTTTGCCGAAAAAGCTACAGAAATTGGTGTTGACGAACTTGCATTTCTAAACTGTAAATTCTCTGAACGAAAGGTGATGCGCACGGTTAGACTCGACAAGATTGTTGTTTCTGCTATGAAACAAAGCAGGAAACCTTGGAAACCGGTTATTACTCCACTTACATCCTTTAAAGATTTTGTAGGTAAAGAAAGACCCGGACTTAAATTTATTGCACATTGTTATAACGAGGTGGAGAGTGTTGATTTATTCGACTCTCTTCAGAAAAATAAAGCGGAAGCTGAAAACATTACCGTACTTATCGGTCCGGAGGGGGATTTCTCTATCGACGAAGTGAAACTCGCCATTTCTAAAGGATTTATTCCAGTTTCCTTAGGCAAGAGTCGGCTTCGCACAGAAACGGCTGCTCTCTATGCAGCCATGGCTGCTCAGCTAACTTGCAGAAAGGAATAATCATACACAAGGATTTAAAGTAAAAGGACTAAATATTCAGGATATGAAATGTATAAAAAAAACGATATTGCAAATGCTGGCAGTTTTTGCCTGCATTTGCATTTATTCTTCATGCTCCAGTGATGATTATATCGATGCCATCCCGGCAAACAGTAATGCCCTGGTTGCTGTCGAAACAAAGGCTCTTAATGAACAAACGGGAATGGCTGACAATAATGTGGTAAAATCACTGTTACAGGTTGACGACGTAGAGAAATGCGGCATTGACTTTTCAAGCAAGCTCTATCTTTTTGAGACTACCGACGGAAATCTCGGATGCTGTGCCAAAGTTGGCGACAAATCTACTATTACAGACTGGCTCGCTACACTCAACAAGAAGGGACTGTGCAGCAAAACTACCGAAAAGCGCGGTTTTACCTTTGCACTACTCCATGGATCCTGGGCTGTGGGCTATTCTGGAAAGGCTGTAATCATTCTCGGACCAATTCTTCCAGCACAGCAGGCTGACGCAATAAGAACCATTGCCAAATATTTGAAACAAGATGAAGACGACGGCATTAGAGCTACCCCATTGTTCGACAAACTCGACAGCATCAGCTCACCGGTAGCTATTGTTGCACAGATTGATGCTCTGCCGGAAAAGCTCGCCGCCCCATTCACTATCGGTGCTCCTAAAGGTGCTGATGCATCTCAACTTTGTATTGCTGCATCGTTGACGACAAGCAGTAAAGGATGTATGAATATCAGTGGCGAACCGTTCTCGTTTAATGGCGAAATAGATAAAGCTCTGAAAGCATCTAATGATAAATTCAGAAAAATAAAAGGGAATTACATTAACAACATACCAGGGAATACGCTCTGCTCTATATTTATGAATGTCAACGGAAAGGATTTTGTGAATATGATGCACAATAGCGCAAGTCTTGGAGTTCTACTCGCTGGCATGAACACAGCTATCGATATGGACAACATTCTGAGGAGTGTTGACGGTGAGATGGCATTTGGCATTGATGCTTTGTCTGACAAAAATATCAATATGAGCATGGCAGCACAACTCGCAAAAACCGATTTCCTAAAAGATGTAGACTACTGGAAAAAATCATGTCAGGCAGGTTGCAGCATAAACAACTGTGGCAAGGATAAATTCGTATACAACAGTAGCGATGCAAAATTCTGGTTTGGAGTATCAGCATCAAAGGAATTCTACGGAAGTTCTAAAGAGGAGATAGCAGACAACATTCTGAGACCTACCAAAAGCCAGTTCCCGACAGATGCGAAAAAACTTATACGAGGTCAGCGTTTCTGCATGATAATAAATGCGAAACAGATAATTGAACAGAACAAAGACCTTTCTGTTGTAACCGACTTGCTAAAACCGCTCTTCGGTAATGTGAATTATATAGTATACAGTATAAAATAGATTCTGCAAACAGAAGAAAATGGAAACAATTACATTTGACAATGTGGTGCCACATGTATTCGCACATCAAGAAAAGTTTGACTCGGATATATGGAAAAGCTGTGCCACTTTTGAGAAAGACAAGCTATACCTCGTCGAGGCGGAAAGCGGAAAGGGCAAAAGTACTTTCTGTAGCTATATCCTCGGATACAGGCATGACTACACTGGAAGCGTAAAGTTTGACTCTACTTCTACGTTAAGCTACAAGGTAAAAAACTGGGTTGAAATGAGAAAGAATCACCTTGCTTACCTCTTTCAGGAGCTAAGACTTTTCCCAGAACTTACAGCATGGGAAAACGTAGAAATAAAGAACAAACTGACAGGATTCAAACAAAGGAAAGAAATTGTGGAATGGTTTGACCGTCTCGGCATCGCCGACAAACTCGACAGTAAAGTGGGGCTCATGTCATTCGGACAACAACAGAGGGTCGCCATGATAAGGGCTCTCGTACAACCATTTGACTTTATTCTCGCAGACGAACCAATCAGTCATCTCGACGACCGAAACTCTGCTATAATGGCAGACATTATGACGACGGAAGCAAAAAGACAAGGTGCCGGCGTTATAGTTACCAGCATCGGCAAACACATGAATTTAAAATACGACAAAACATACAGATTATGAATTTGGTTTGGAAACTTTTAAAACAGCATATCAGCGTTCCACAGTTCGTTGGATTCTTTTTTGCCAACCTCTTCGGAATGTTTATCGTTTTGCTCGGATTCCAGTTCTACAACGACGTTCTGCCTGTTTTTACATCGCAGGACAGCTTTATGAAGGCAGATTACCTAATAGTAAGCAAGAAGATTGGAGCAGCAAGCGCCATTTCGGGCAAATCCAATACATTCAATAACTCAGAACTCGACGATTTTGCACAACAGAAGTTCACTAAGAAAGCTGGAAAATTTACATCTACAGAATATAAAGTAGATGCAAATATGGGCGTTAACGGACAGTCTATTCTTAATTCCGAGCTCTTCTTTGAAAGCGTACCAGACGGATTCGTCGATGTACCACTACAAGATTGGACATATACTGAAGGTAGCCATGAGGTTCCAATCATTTTACCGCGTACATACATAAATATGTACAACTTCGGATTTGCACAGACACATTCTCTGCCGAAAATAAGTGATGGACTCGTTGGGATGATTGATTTCAAGATTTTTATCCACGGCAACGGACACAGCGATGAATACAAAGGAAAGGTTATAGGATTCTCCAACAGACTGAATACTATACTCGTGCCACAGAAATTCATGGACTGGAGTAACGGTTACTATGCACCGGGAGAGAAATCAGACCCTACCCGACTTATCGTAGAGGTAGGCAATCCTGCCGACGACAATATTACCAAATATCTTGACCGAAAAGGATATGAGGTTGAGAGCGACAAGCTACAGGCAGAAAAAACTACTTATTTCCTAAAAATGATAGTATCGCTCGTGATGGTAATCGGACTTATAATCAGTCTTTTAAGTTTCTATATCCTTATGCTGAGCATATACTTGCTCGTGCAGAAGAACTCTACAAAACTCGAGAACCTGCTTTTAATAGGGTATAGTCCACAACGCGTTGCTATGCCATATCAAATACTTACGATTTGCCTAAATATTACAGTGCTGTTCATAACATGGACAATTTTGTATTTCGTAAGAGACTACTATATGGGAGTTATCGAAACACTCTTCCCACAAATCGAGAGCGGAAGCATGATGATGTCCATTGCATTAGGTTTGGGACTTTTCATACTCGTTACAGCGATTAACCAAATCGCAATACAAAGGAAGGTGATGAATATATGGAAAAGAAAAAAATAACTTTATAAGAAGGAATCAGAAATTATGAAAATAGACTTCAACAACATTAAAGTAGAAAAAATCATGAACTTCAAGGGCGGAGAGGGTGAACTCTCAACCCGCAACTTCATTGACCAAGACAATAAAATCATGATGAGCCGACTTGCTCCAGGTGCATCAAGCGGATACCATAAACATGAAGGGAACTGCGAGATTGTATATATTGTAGAAGGAGAAGCGACCTTCATATATGATAACAAGGAAGAAGTGATAAAAGCAGGCGAAGTTCACTATTGTCCTAATGGCCATAGCCACTCGATGATAAACAAAACAGAAAAAGACCTTGTTTATTTCGCTATCGTGCCATCCTTATATAAATAAGGTGTAAAAAGGGGAAATAAGAGGAAATACGTAAAATAATAAGAAAAAAGATACAATATCTTTATTTTTCTCTTCAATTGTTTTGGTGATTAAAAATAAATCACTACCTTTGCACCGCATTAAACGAAATGCCTGTGGTAACAGAACAAACCGGAAGGAAGTTTGGGTGAGTGGCTGAAACCAGCAGTTTGCTAAACTGCCGTACGAGTTTATCGTACCGGGGGTTCGAATCCCCCAGCTTCCGCAGGATTTCGAAATGTAAAGCAAAGGATGGTGGATTCATCTAATGGTTAGGATACAAGATTCTCAATCTTGGCATAGGGG
>ERZ808242.243-NODE-243-length-40999-cov-4.579670_pt1 | contig 40999 bp, 29 predicted proteins | sample MGYA00521244_ERZ808242 | MGnify/ENA primary metagenome ERZ808242 (study PRJEB31516, sample SAMN03275573) | gut metagenome | biome: mammalia-associated habitat; material: feces | host: Papio cynocephalus | place: Kenya | collected 2012-07-27 ... | reverse complement strand
TAATTACTGGTCTGGGAATTATTTCTGCTCTGGGGTGTGGCGTAGACGAATTTTGGAAAAACTTGACTGCCGGTAAATGCGGTATCGGCCCCATTACGCAATTTGACGCCAGCGACTTCAGCACAAGAATAGCGGCTGAAGTAAAAGATTTTAATCCTGAAGACTATATGGATCGTAAAGACGCTCGACGTCGCGATAGATATATTCAGCTAGCTTCAGCCGCTTCCAAGTTGGCTTGGCAAGATGCCAAGTTGGAAACTGATAAGATCAATCCTTTACGCGCTGGAGTGATTATCAGCTCAGGTATCGGCGGTATTTCTACTTTTGAAAACAACATGAAGGCCTATATGGAAAAAGGGCCCGGCCGCATTAGTCCATTCTTCATTCCTATGATGATTTCCAACATGGCTTCTGGTGTGGTTTCTATAGAGCTTGGTCTCAAAGGTATGAGCTTTTGCGTAGTTTCTGCCTGCGCTTCCAGCACTCACGCTTTAGGTGTGGCTGCCGATGCCATTCGCGCTGGCAGAGCTGATATTATGGTCGCCGGTGGCTCAGAAGCAGCTATGACTCCTATGGCTGTAGGTGGTTTCTGTTCCTTACACGCTCTTTCTACTCGCAATGACGAGCCTACCAAAGCTTCACGTCCTTTTGATAAAGAACGTGATGGATTTGTTATGGCCGAAGGCGCAGCCACTGTAGTATTGGAGTCTCTGGCTCACGCTAAAGCTAGAGGCGCCCATATTTATGCCATTTTGGCTGGCAGTGGAGCTACTTCCGATGCTCATCATATTACTGCTCCCGATCCCGAAGGCAATGGTGCCAAAGAGGCTATGCGCATAGCTTTAGCTGATGCAAGCATCAAGCCAGAAGAGGTTGATTATATCAATGCTCATGGAACCTCCACTCCTTTAGGTGATCCTGCAGAAATTAAGGCTATTAAGCAAGTTTTCGGCGAGCATGCCTATAAGTTGGCTGTCTCTTCTTCCAAATCAATGTTTGGTCACGCTTTAGGTGCTGCTGGCGCTTTGGAAACAGCCGTTTGTGCTTTAACTATCAAAAACGGCATTATTACTCCTACTATCAACTATGAGTATCCCGATCCCGAATGTGATTTAGACGTTGTTCCTAATGTTGCTCGCAAAGCCGACGTTAAGGTCGCTTTAAATAACTCCTTCGGCTTCGGTGGACAAAATGCCGTAGTAGTGTTACGCAGGTATGAGGAATAGTTTCAGCTAATATCCCCGGTCATTTTGTTTAGTATATCCGTCGAGCTTAGTTTTGTATTGGCTATTTTGTTATACAAGTAAGTCAAAAATAAGCTCGGCGGCGCGAGGTTGTTTAATAATATGAAATCGGCAGTGCTGCCGAATTCCGATCTAGGAACTTTGCAGCAAAAGATAGACTACCACTTCCAAGACATCTCCCTTTTGGAGCTGGCTCTCACTCACGAGTCTTATTCTAACGAACATAATTTTGAGTGTGGCAATAATGAGCGTCTGGAATTTTTAGGCGACTCTGTTTTAGGAATGATCATTTGTTTGTATTTATACAAACGCCATCCTAAGGCTAACGAAGGGCGTATGGCCCAAGTAAAAGGACTTATTGCCAGCACCTCTTATTTGGCTGACAAAGCCAGAGTTATGAAAATAGGCGAATATCTCAAGATGGGGCGAGGTGAGTTACTTTCTAGGGGATATGACAAGTCTAATGTTTTAGCCGATGTCATGGAAGCTGTAATTGGAGCTATCTACCTAGATGGAGGATTCGAGCCTGCGCAGCGTTTTGTGCTCAATATGCTCAAAACTGCCATGGATAATATGGAAGGCTCGCAACGTGACTATAAGAGTTTGTTGCAAGAGTTCTCGCAAAAGAGCTTCCATATTTTGCCCACTTACCAAGTTGTCAAAGAGGAGGGGCCAGCCCACGATCGCTTTTTCCAAATAGAAGTTTCTTTGGCTGGAAAGGTTCTAGGCAGCGGTGAAGGGCATACCAAGCAAAATGCCGGTCAAATTGCTGCTGAACAGGCGCTACGTCTCTTGCGTTTGCAAATGGGCTTCGACTTAGAAATTAAGCCTATGATTATTCTTGATGATCCTATGCTGTAGAATTAGTAAAGGATATGCCTGTGTTAGGATTGAGTGAATCTTCTGAAGGTTGCATTCTGACTGTTAAAGTAGTGCCTAGAGCTGCCAATAATGCTTTAGTCGCTCCCAAAGATGAAACTGATGAAGCTTGGCAAGTTCGTTTGACTGCTCCAGCTGTTGATGGTAAAGCTAACAGCGCTTTAATAGACTTTTTGTCTAAGTGCCTGAAATTGCGTCGCCGTCAGATACGCATAAAGTTAGGAGAAAAATCTAGGCGTAAGGCTGTGATACTTGAAGGCGTATCTGCTGCTGAAGTCCAGTCTCTGTTGCTTGGCAATCCTTCGTAAGGCTTGATTCTGCCTTAATTAAGCCTATTTAAATGCAGGTTTAGGCTTACGCTTTGCGAAATTAGCCTAACTAAAGTTTTTTTGTTGATATACTGGAAAGGAATGAGCATGAAACCTTCGTTGCAATTCTCTGTACCTTGTCTCGATGCTACTATGGAAGGCAACAATTTGTCTTTCAATAGAGTATTTTTTGATCTTCCCAGCCACGAGTTTCCTACTCCGGCTTTTGATAAATTCTACATTGCCAATGGCTGGAGCATGGGACAAGGCCATTTTAATGTAAAAATGCGCATTCTCGATCCTAATGGAGAAACGCTCGAGGGCTCTACCTTTGAGAGAGATTTTACTTTAGAGAATAAGTATACTCCATTTCTTACTTTGTTTCGTTTGGAAAATATTGTTTTCCCTGTATTGGGGCAGTATAAGGTGCAAATTTTCCTGGATAATCAACTCCATTTAGAGTACTATATCGAATTGAGAAAGATTTAGTTTTCTATTTCCAATAGTAGTTCAGGCTGCGGCAGCTTATTTTAGTTGCTTGAAGCCTGATTTTTTTATAAAAAAACCGACAGCGTTAAAGACTAAGAAAGTTTCGCTGTCGGTTTTTGTTGTTCTACGGTATAGCTCTATTAGTCGCGTCCATCTTCTTTTACTTGGATAAATCTCTTAAAAATTATCAAAGCTATGGGAGTAGACACAGCCATTAAGCCTACAATTAACCAAATGTAGTGAGAACTGCGCGGGCCTACTTCTGGACAGAATGTTTGTAACAGCCATCCAGAAAGAATGCCTACGAAGAACTTGGCGATAAAGTAGGGTAGCATGGACAGAGACATATAGGAGCCTTCTTGTCCTTTAGGAGCAATAGCCGCTGGATACTCATATAAACGTGGCGAGTAAAAAGCTTCGCCTACAGATATAAAGATCGTGGCTAAGAATATACTAACATAGAGAGGGTTGACGGTCGGATCGGGGATATTAAGCCAAGTATAGGCGATAAAATGGCCTAAAGGGCCGTCTGCCAAACTTTGGAAATAGTGAGGAGGGACAGCCATAAAGAAAGGACCTGCAGCCGCGATGGCGCTGCCAATAACTACGGTTTTGTAGGCACTTAATTTTTGGGTTAAAGCTCCCACCAAGGGAACTAAAATAATAATCAAAACAGGATTTAAAACTCCCCAGAGTTGGCCTATGGGAGCGCCTTCACCTAATTCACGGATGCCGTACTTGGGGAAGGTGTAGTGGAAATGGTAGAAAATTAAGCGAACGCCAACTACGATAGTTAAAAAGGCTAAGAATTTATAAAAAGCGCTCTGGTGCCATAAACTACAAAAAATTCTTTTCCATTCGACTAAAGCATTTGTGCAAGCGTGTAAAGCAGAAGCAGCTGGGGCCGATTCTTTCTTGAGCTCTTGATAATGGCCATCGGCGTCTACAGAAGCATTTTCTCTAATACCAAACCAGACTATAAGTAAGTTGGGTACAGTAAAAACAAAACTGAGGAAGATGATCGTCTGATAGGTTGACAAATTGAGACCGGCCAGAGAAATAGAGCCGGTTTCGCCCATGCTGCGGCGAATCTGATCGAACAGAAAACCAGAAATGGCAAACCCTACATTCATAACTGCGTAGAATATAGAGAAAGCCATAGAGCGTTGGGCGGCAGTAGTGTACATTTTTATGGCTGCTACCATAACTGGCACCATCAAAGCTTCACCTACTGCCAAAGGCATAAAACCAAGTGGCAAGACAATCGCTTTAATGGTAGTTATAGCCATAATAAAACGAGAGAAGATACAGATTAAAAAGCCGATGATTAGTGCTTTCTTTATGCCTATGGCGTCAACTAAAGAACCAACCATAACCGTAATTAGAGTTAGCAAAGTCGACCAACCGGCTACCATTAGACCGGCATTTATATCTGACATTCCCAAATCTTTGGAGAGCCAGAGTATGATTACTCCGTTACAGAGTCCGTAAGCTACAATGTGCAGAATTTTGCAAGCGAACATGTTCCAAAGTTCACGTATCGCCCCTTTCAGAACCAGCAACTTACTTAGAATTGATTCAGATTTATTTTCCATTTAACCAGTCCTATGCAGCTTAATTTTGGCCCTGTCTTAGCTTTTTGCTTGTAAAAAAACTAGCTCAGCTGACAGCCATCCTTTATTACTAATCGACAAACATAATACTACGAGCGTTAGATCCTAAATTATAGGAAGTAGACAAGGCCTTAGTTTCTAAATCGACTACGGCAACTTTACCTTGGGAAATTTGCAAAATATATAAGCGCGTACCATCTGATAAGATCTGGTCGCCGCCTCCCTGAAGGCGCAAACGAGAACCGCTTTTACCAAAAATTTCGTCGATATTACCTTTATCGTCCAAGCTGTCAGTTTTCAAAAAGATCAGCTCACCGCGAGTATTGTCAGTAACACAACCTAAAGATTCAGAGGCTAAATATATAGCGCCAGGGCTACTCAGATCCGTAGTAAATTCTCCCCAGTTGCGTCCACCCATATCTTGAGTGCTAAAATCTACGGCACGTACAAAGCCTCCAGAAGAGCGCGTACCAATAACCCAAACTTTGCTATTGTCGCTATTAGGTTCAGCCGCCTTGGGGACGTCGTTACCTAAGCGCAAGTTATCTTCATATACTAAACTGTGACTGTTTATATCTACCAGACTGAGATCGTACTCATTTTCATTGCAAACCCAAACTTGGCTGTTGTTAGTTAAATTACTAATATAATTAGCTCCGGAGCCTGTATAAACGTAGTCGTAATTCGATTCTTGATTGAAATCGAAAAAGCGAACTAAGCCATCTCTAAAGAAGGAGACGACGGCGCTATCTCCACTTTGGCTGCTGCGTACGAAGGCACCATCGGTAGGGAAGGCAATATCTTCAACGTCAATTTTTTTGTCAACAAAGCTGGGAGTTAATTGTAAAATTTTTAATCCGCCAGTAGTAGCGTAAAAAATATCTCCAAAAGACGGCTTCTCGGTACGTTTAGCAAAAAGATAAGCGGGATTTCCAGAGTTGAGTTTGATACTGTCGATAAGGTTGCTGTAAAGGCTGATACGACTAATGGTGCCGTTAGCAGTATGGGCAGCATATAAATAGCCAGAAGGAGCTGTGCCAGGCTGGAGCCAGCCTTTTACTGAACGACTGCCGCCATTTATAGCTAGGCCGTCCTGATAATAAGCTAAAACATTGTTGCTACTGTCTAAAGCCGAAACTCTCACTACCCAGTCGCCGTCTTGAATTGAATCCAACGACAGCTCCGGCTCACCGCCGCTGTAAGCTACTGAAGTTGAATAGTAAGTTTTACCTTCATTTTTCTTTTTATCTTTATCTTTGCTGGAAGTGCCCAAGGCATACAAAGTTTGCCCTTGGTTGGCTAATTCTGCGGCAGTCTTGGCCTTATTTTCGGCTTGCGATTCGCTTTCAGAAGTAGCAGCACTGGAAAAAGATACCTTCTTACCGGTTACTGAAGGCTCTTGAAAAACCTCTAATTTTAAATTTTTAGTCTCTTCGGGAATAAAAATTTGCGGATCGGCGGGGGAGCCGGAATTGATAACTTTGAAGCTCAAGCTGCCGCTTTCATCACTATCAGAACATCCTACGCAAGCCAAACTCAGTCCCAGAGCTGTAAAACACAAAGTTAAACTAATAAGGTTGGTATTGTATTTCATTTCGACCTAGCTGCCTTTCCTATTTTTGCTCTGTCTTAAACCAATAATCGAGCGCATATTGGAGATTGCCAGCTTGATGGTAGTACCAAGCTTGTTTGGCAGAATCGTCAGGGATATTTACTTTATGTGAACTTGGGTTATTCAAAGCGCATATATAGATATTCTTGGCGTCGTATTGAGTAGAAACATAGGCTACAGCTCCACTGGAACCTACAGCAAAATTGCTGGGAACCCGTTCTAAATTGTTTGAAGAAAGCAAAGGCATGTTCTTCTGCTGATCAAAATTATAGCAGTCGATACGGTTGAGAGAAACAAAAGTTAGAGCGTGAGCACTGCCAGTTATCAAAGGCACGATGTCTCCCTCTTGAGGGACGCCGCGCAACTTAGCCGCTTGGCAATTGTTGTCGCCGTAAAAGGCGAAAAGCTCCGCCTCATCCATATAGCGGGCTACACCACCGAGCCACTTAGAATCTTTAGACCATACCACGCTGAGATCACGGGCATTGTTAGCTGCGATAGTTGTCCAAGCCAAAGTTTTACTATCTCTATTGAAAAGCCAAACTCCCAAAGGAGTGTCGTCATTTTCGCTGACTGATTTGCTTAAAGAAGCTACTACAGAAATAACAATGGCCAGCTTTTCATTATTAGGAGAAGCTACCACACTGTCTACATGCATCATTTCTTTTTGGCGTGAAGGGACGGAGGCTAAAACCTTGGCTTCTGTAGTGCCTGGTTTATAAGAAAGAAGGTTTATTTGGCCTCTGTCTTTATCGGAAGTTAAATACTGGGCCAGAAAAACTTCATCTTCGCTATGGCCAACAACCTGAGTATTTTCCAGAGGCAAATTCAAATAGCGAATCGATTGATCTTCGATTTTTACTTCAGCAAAAGAGAGGCCAGGCTTAACTTCACTAGCTCCTTGGGCCACTCCGCACAATTCTGTAGGGGTGGCTTCAGTTAACTGAATAATCTCTTCTTTAGTGGTATTTTCGGCTGAATTTGCGGTATTTTTCTTCTTGTTATCAGCTTGTTTGAATTTTTCAAGATCCAAAGGCTGATTGGCCGAATTGAGCACAATCAAAGAATCGTCGGCAAACCAACCAGTTAATTTGTAGCCTTCTGGTAAGTCTTCTTGCAAACGGGAAGCTCGATCGCCAAAGCGCTCGTTAGTCCAAAGTGAACTTTTTACCGATTTACCTTTGGAAATTTGCTTAATTTCATCGCGAATAAAAGCCAGAGATTCTCCGTCTTGTGACCAGCAAAGTTGGGTATAGGAAGTTTCTGGCTGTATATCAACATCGTGCTTCCAAGTGAGCAAGCTGTTGGCTCCCCAGACTAAAAAACCGCTCAAAAAGACTAAGTAAACTACCAATATAAGCAAATCTTGTAAACTAGTTTTGTCTTTTTTTTGAGGAAGCTCCGAGGAAATAGCCTCATCTTCGTCTATAGCAACTTCTTTAGGCTCTTCAGACGCAGGTTCTGCCTCATCAACTTTGTGGAAAATCGATCTTTTTACATGACTTACCGCTATTTCAGATTCTTTCCGACTTGAAGAGGGCTGGGCTTGGGGAAAAATTGATTCTGGCTTAGACTTAGGCGTTTCTAAGGGAGGAGCTAGACGACGCACTGCAGGCGATTCTGTTTCCGTTCCTTTAGCTTTGGAAGATGAATCTAAAACTGAGTTCGTTTTGGAAACAGTTGGAGGGGGGCTGTCGATTTTTTTACCCTCGTTACTTTTAGGTACTGAGGTCGTTGCGGCATCGGTAATGGGGGAATGCTTAGGCGTAGACTGTGTATCCGAAGCATTATCCTGTGTAGATACAATAGTTGCTTCTTGTTCAGACGCAGAATTGTGACTTTGTGAAGAAGAGGTGTCGACTTTGTTGCTAAGGGGAGTGGAAGTAGAAGAACTAGGTGAGGATTGCTCGTCATGTTCCTCGGGCAACGGCGGAGCTGATTCCGTTTTCTTTAAAAATGGTACGGAAACCGCATTTTCAGAAGAATTAGATTTCTTTATTGGTTTGGAAAGTGGCTTCAAGCTCAGCTCTCCAGAAGATGACTTGTCAGCTTGGGGGGTGGAAGGAGATTGAACTTCCGCTTCTATGGCAATCTTAGAGACACTACCAACAGACTCTCCCGATTTACTGGAAGAACCGGACTGGCTACCACTTCCGAGAGAACTGTTAAAGTTCAAGCGAAGTTTAGAAGTGTTATCATTTGACTTTGCATCAGCGTTGTCGGAAGTTGGTATGTGGGGAGAGTTATTATCAGTCATGTTCCTATATAAATTCCTAAAATCAGCGAAAGTCCACCGGATGATCTTATTTGCGATCTCATCTCCAGACAGTTTCAGTGGCGGAAAATTCTGTTGAAAAAAAGAGTCTCCTTCAAATTTTAACTTGCCGACAGACAAAGGTATTTTTTTAATTATTTGTGGCTACAGCCTTCTCCAGAGCCTCAAGCAGGCAAACATTTTTATGTAGAGAAAGGTCAAAACTAAATTTGCAAGTCTAAAAGATGGCTGAAAATTGCAAAAGTTTTAATGGTGAGGCTGAAACAAATGGCAGACGTTGTAGATCTTATGCTGATGGCTGCGGCTCGTGAACCGTATCGTCAAGCGGCTATCGCTCACTATCATGAGCTCTTAGAAAAATGTGATGTTGCTGCTTTTGCTGAAGAATTACAAAGCGAGTTGCGTAAGCGTAACGTCGAATTTGGAGGCCGTTTTTTATGTCCGTTCTTGCGTCCGCATTTTATTGGCCGCGAGCAAATGTTGCTTATTCAGGATGCTGTGCGAGGAATTTGTCGAGCCCTTCAAGCTATAGCTCCGCGTTTGCTCAGTGAAGAAGAGTTGAAGGTCAAATTGGGTTTAACCGATGATGACCGCCGCCTCATTGAAATTGATCCGCGCTACAAAGAAATTTCTGTATCTTCGCGTTTAGACAGTTTCCTTATGGGCGGTACTTTGCAATTTGTCGAATATAATGCCGAAACTCCAGCTGGTGTCGTCTATTCCGACCAGATGATTAAAAGCTTCTTGCATACTGAGCTCTTCCACGATTTCATGAGAGCTTTTCCTTGCCAAGCTTACTATGGTGCCGATCGTTTATTGCAATCCTTGTTAGATGCCTATGAAGAGTGGGGCGGTACTGAAAAGCCCACTATAGGTATTATCGATTATGAAGGTTTGCCAACCGCTCCCGAGTTTCGCCTTATTCGCGATCATTTCCAAAAATGTGGTTATAAGTGCTTAATTGCCGATCCGCGCAATTTGGAATACCATAACGGCGTACTCAGCTATCATGGTCAGCAAATCCATATCTTCTATAAACGCTTGCTTATGAACGAATATTTAGAACGCGCTTCTGAGTGTAAGGCTGTTTGGGAAGCTTACAAAAACCAAGCGGCTTGTTTCGTAAATTCTTTCCGTTGCAAGATCTTCCATAAAAAAGCCATTTTTGCTATTTTAACCGATCCCAAATATCAAGAAGGTTTTACCGAGCAGCAATTGCAAGCTATTTATTCTCACATTCCTTGGACACGTATGCTTATCGATGAAAATACGACTGGTCCTAATGGAGCTAAGATCAACTTATTGGAGTGGGTACGGGCCAACAAGAACAATTTAGTTATGAAGCCCAACGATGACTACGGCGGGCACGGTATTATTATCGGTTGGGAGAGCACTCAGTCTGCTTGGGAACAAGCGATGGAAAAATGTCTCAATAGCGACTACTTGGTTCAAGTTAAAGTTAATGTAGCTAGAGAACACTATCCTAGCTGGAACGGCTCTAGTGTGGAGATGGGTGAATATGCTGTCGATTTGGATCCCTACATCTTCGATGGTCGTGTCTCTAGCTTTATGACTCGTCTCTCTGGCACTTCGCTTTGCAACGTCACTTCTGGTGGCGGATCGACAGCAACTTTCGTTTTAGATTAACGAACTTTGCAAAAACTTGGAGCTGTGGAGCCAGTATAGCGTTGGGCAATTGTTTGTAGTTATACAAATTCACAGCCTAAGTTGCATTTTTTAGTTTAGAGGCAAGCACTATGGTTAAATTATTATCCAAAATTTTTACTTTGTTACTTACTTTGGGAATGTTCTGCTGCTTATCTGTTGGCTCCTATGCAGCCAGCAGTTACAGCAACGAGAGTGGCAAGTACGACGGCAGCTTTGTCGCTAGAGTGAAGAATCTTACTACTAAGCAAATTATTGACGAGAAAATGCCTATCGAAATTGAGGGAATGTATATTACCGTTAAATTTAAAGATGGCGATAAACGCTGGAAATTTTCAGAAATTTTAGATCGCCGTTATGAAAAGGAAATAGTTGTTGCTCCCTTTGGCAGCAAAGATCGCTTCGAGATCGTTTATAAATAAAATTGGCTTTATGTCGCTTTGTACTTTTGGCTGTTTCTAAATTTTAGGAGCAGCCAAATTTTTTAGTCTCGCATATTATCCAAGGCCTTTAAAAGGATTTCATATATGAAGATGTCACCAAAGCTAGTTTTTAGCGCTTTACTTTTGGCTGTGTTGTTAATTAGCGCTACCAATTTCCCCCAAAATTTTTATATTGGTGATCCTTATTGGATGCGAGCTCAGGCTCAGGCTTGGCTTGAAGGTCGCGATGATATTCCAGCTCAATATGCGTCGCAATTGGAAGTGGGGCAGTATTGCTTCTATAACGAAAGTAGCGGCAAATACTATAGCAAATACGGACTATTCAATAGCTTATTCATGTTGCCAGTTGTTGCGTGGTGGAATTTTTCCGGCCATGCTCCACTTTACAATGGAGATTTAAGCTCAACTTCATTTGTGCTGGCGCTCAATTGTTATAATTTGCTTTGGACGTTAGGCTTGGCAGCGGCTCTGTATTGGGGAGCCTCACTTTTTTGCCAACGTTGTGAAATTGCCGCAACTTGGACTTTAATTTGTCTATTCAGCAGCTTCGGTTGGAACTATTTGCGTGCTCAAAGTGGTGAAATCTTCCAATGGACTATGGCCGCTGTTTTTTTTGCTTCTGCAGTGAGCATTTTAAGAGCCAAAGCTCAAAGGCAAAATCCCTCTACTTATTTGTGGCTAGGAGTATGGCTAGCTTTAATCAGCTTAGTTATGCTTAAAAGTATATATATTTTGCTTGTGCCCATTTGGTTAGTGGTATTGCTTTGGCCTAACCAGACTGTAGTTGCTTCTAGTGAAACTGAGGATACAGTACAATCTGAACATGTACAAGTTACGGAAAATTCTTGGCATTCACCCTGGATTCTTATCCCTTTGGTATGCCTAGCTGTGCTGTTTCTAGGTGCCAACTTTTGGCGTTTTGGTAGCCCGTTTAATAGCGGCTACACTCAGTGGAGCCGTGAAGCAGACGCTTTTAGCGGCAATATATTGGAAGGGCTGATAGGCTTCCTCTTTAGCAAAGATAAAAGCATTTTTCTTTATCAACCGTTGCTTATTTTTTCTCTCTTGGGAATAAAAAAATTTGCTACACGCTTTCCTCGTGAAAGTTGGCTAGTAGGTTCAACCTTTATCATTTTCTTGTTGGTAAATTCTAAATTTGTCAATTGGGGAGGCCATTGGGGATACGGGCCGCGCTATCTTTTATTTATTCTTAGTGAATTATCTTGGCCTGCGCTCTTACTCATGGAAGATTGGACGCTAAACTTTTCTAAGCTAAAAAGTAAAATAGGTCTGGCTTTGCTCAGTTTAGCTGTGGTTTTGTCTACTTACATGCAAATAGAAACCAATGCTTTGGAGTTTTTTACTTACTACCGGGTAGAAGCTTTACTAAAAGCTTATCCTGTGCCTCAAGCGCAAAAAATGTTCAGCCGACGTCCATTCGGTCTAGTAAATCGCGATTTAATTAGACTTAAGGAAGATGGCATTTATCCTGAGTGGCTTTTGGAAGCTTGCCGTGAGGCTCCAGAGGATACAATGTATCTACCTCAGATGGTAGTAAAATTTTGTATATATAATTAGCAATTCAATCCACTTATGTGACGTCGCAACGAAGGTAGTGTCTGCTCTATACGACGAAAAGCAAAAAGCGACAACTCCACCTGAAAACAAGGTGGAGACTGTCGCTTTTTTACGATAGAGGAGCAAGAAACTAACCGCGATTATACATGAGTCTGTAAGTACCGGGAGGCTCAATTTGCACGGAAGCACCATTGCTGAACGATACGAACGAATTGCGATTGCTGTAGCCGAGATCGACAATGTTCGTACGACCGGCGGCACGCTGTTCCAGAAGAGCCATTTGGCCCTCCAAACTCAGGGTAACTCGGTCGCGCAGCCACGGGCTTTTAAAGTCCGCTCCAAGGATGGAATTGTTGTCATCGCCAATGCCTTGCACGCCTCGGGATGCAGAGGCACCGCCGACTCCACCGACTCCAGCAGCACCAACTCCGCCTACTTGCTGTTGTTGTTGCTGAATATCATATGGATTGTAACCTAACTGAACGCTGTCGCGACTGCGTCGCGCTCTTATTTGTTCAATTTTATCCTGATGGTCATCTGCCATCTCGTACTCCTTTCATCGCTACCAAAGTAACGCCGGAAATACAAAGTCCTTTGTTGAAGAAAACTTTACTCTCTTTAAGTATATAATACCAGCTCCAATTAAATGAACCTGCTTAGTTACAGTTTTGTTAATAGAATGTGAATAAAAAGTTCCTTTAGGCTAGGAATGAGGCGCATTTAAGGAGTTCATGAAAATGACAAACTGATTGTTATACTCAACTTTTATCAAGCTAGAGAAAAGGTGTTCAACTTGATTTTACAATTTACACATGCAATTTTTTTTCTGGATAATTGTTGACAAAGTGTTCTCTCTTTGCTACTATTTCTGCGTTGCCTGCGAAGTCACAAAACTTCCTAAGGTTTCCGAAGTTGGGTCTGTAGCTCAGGTGGTTAGAGCGCATCCCTGATAAGGATGAGGTCATAAGTTCGAGTCTTATTAGACCCACCACAACTTCTTCTAAGTGCAGCGTCTGCTATCGGGCGCTGCTATTTAGAAAAAAAGGAAATGGGCAGCGAGACATGGGTCTGTAGCTCAGGTGGTTAGAGCGCATCCCTGATAAGGATGAGGTCATAGGTTCGAGTCCTATTAGACCCACCATATTGGTAGGTAGTTATAGGAGCTCTTTGGGCTCCTATATCATTTTTCCCAAGTTTATCAATTTGGGGCTATGGCTCAGTTGGGAGAGCGCCTCCCTTGCACGGAGGAGGTCGTCGGTTCGAATCCGTCTAGCTCCACCAGTTAAAACCCCGAGCGATCGGGGTTTTTTTTATTCCATCTTTTTGGGCGGATTTGAAATGAAAAATTTGCGGCGATTTTTTAGTCTACTAGCTGTTTTAGTCTTTTTGGCTATACCGGTTTTCGCTCAGAGCGGTTCCGAGTCGTCTGTCGATAAGGGGGAGAAGACAGACTCAGCTTTGTCCGCCGCTTTTTTAGAGCCTTTATATTGTGCTGGCTCTGGGGAAAATATTGACGTTGCATTTTCAGCTTCTGGCAAGCAAATTAGTTCTTTGGCGTTAGAAATTTACGACTTTGAGTTGGCCTCAGCTTTGTCTAAAAATGTCCCCGTCAACTACGTCAACTTAAGTAGTGAAGATTTCGAACGTTTGCAATTTGCCTTGAAAAAGGCACAAACAGTTTCTCTTTCTCAAGCTAAAGAGATTCTAGTTGATGAAAATGATACCCAAAAGGCAAAATTGCAACATTATAATTTGAGTTTGCCTAAGCTTGGAGATGGCATTTATCTTTTAAGATTGTATGATAGCCAAGCTAAGATGAGAGACAGCTTTCAGATCGTTAGCGTTTCCGACATCCGCTTAGCTTGTCTCGATTCTGGGGCCGCTTCTGGAATTTTGTGGGCACTGGATAGCAAAACGGGTGCTCCTCTGTGTGCTGATAAAGTTTTGGGTCAAACCTACGCTCAAAATAAAAAGTCTACTTTGGTAGATTTGACTTGTTCTCCCAGCGGTTTAATAAATTTACCTTCTTCTTCCGAAGTAATTTCCGCTATTTATCTAGTTGTTAAGGGACAGCGCAGGGCAGTAGCTATTTCTTCCGATTCGCTGCGTCTTTCCAAACGCTGGAAAGCTTTTTTGTGGTGTGATTCGCGTTTTGCCATACCTGGTCAGACTTTAACTTATAAGGCTGTGCTTCGCGATATTTTTAGCGGAGCTGTTTTAAGTGAAAATACTAAAGAAGTTTTTCAAGTAAGTTTGCGTTCTTTGCGCAATGATACTGTAGTTAAATCTAAAGCTGCTTTGGGCTTTAGTGGCACGCTCAGTGGAGTAATTGAAATTCCTAAGAATTTACCTCGCGAGCCTTACGTACTCGTACTTGAAGATGGTCATGGCGCTAAGGTGGCCAGTTGTGGTTTGGCGAGTGCTTTGCCTGATTATGCCGATGTAAAGTTTAAAGTTGAGCCTGCTAGTCCATTTTTCACTGTAGGGCAGGATGTTCTGCTCAATGTGTCATTGACCAATAAAGACGGCTTGCCTATAACTGGACGGGAAGTTACTTTAAGCTTCAGTGTTTGTCAGGCAAAGGCTAAAGTTGGCCATGAAGTGGGGAGCTTGGGAGTAGAGGCCGATTCCAGCTTTACCTCTTCACCTAAGTTGCCCGCTATTAAAACTAACACCAATTTAGCTGGCCAAGCCCAAGTAAAATTTACTTGCCCACCTTCAATCGGCAGCGAAGCCCAATTGGCTGTTGTTCGCGTTCAGGCTGCGGCCAGAGGAGTAAAGAATCACCTTTATCGTTCGGTTTGTAGCTTTTCGATAGTTCCTGCTCCTAGCTTTTTAAGCTTAAATGGGCCGCAAGAAATAAGAGCTAACTCTTTAGCTCAGTATTTAGTTCAGGCTTCCGATTTTTCTGGTATGCCTTTAGCCAATCTTAAATTTGAAGTTTCCGCTTTGAGTGAAAATGGTGAATCTGTCGATATTGGCAAATTTACCTCTGATAGCAAAGGCTGTTGTTTGTTTACTTGGCAGCCTAGTAAGCAAGGACGCTATGTCGTGTCAGTTAGAGCCTTAGATGGAGCTGAAAATGCGTTGGCTAAAGAGCAAGAGCGCAACTTTGAGTCGACCAAGTTGCAAGCCAGGACTTCTGTGCTCGTATCTGCTGATGATGGCAATGCTTTTGACATGGATATCGCCAAGCATTTTGTAAAAGTGGGCGATAGGAGTGAAGTCAGATTATATGCTCCTAAGAATGTAAAAAAAGCCTTGCTTATTCTTGACAGAGATGGAATTTTAAGCCGTTACGTAGTTGATCTTACTAATGGTCATGCGTCTTTTACTTTACCATTTAAAAAGAAATTCGCTCCAGCGGTAAAAATTACAGCTTTGGCTTATCTGAATGGTGAATTTAAAAAAGCTGAAGAATTAGTTTATGTATACGATTCAGAACAAGTTTTTAATATAAAGGCTTCATGGGCTGTTCGCCCTATAAGCGGCCAAACAGCCGAATTGAACTTAGTGGCTTTGGATAATAAAGGGGAGCGCTTGGTCAGTTTACTAAATGTTCGCCTTATTGGTCCAGAAGAACAGCCGTACTTGTGCCAGGATAGTATTTTTAATGCTTTTTGCTCTCCTATCGAGGGAAGAAGTATAACAACTGGTTTCAATACTGAAAGTCAGGATAAATTCGCTGAAAATTTAACCAATTTTGTACCGGTAATTTTATATCCTGAAAATATTTGTCTGGAAGCTGCCAAAGTGCGAACCGCTCCCGATAGTGGTGCGGCTGTGTGCTCTGTGGCTATGCCCAATGAAGAAGGCTACTGGAAATTGTTAGTTACTGGTGTAACTGAAGATGGCAGAATTGGCCAAACTGTCTTGCCTTTTATTTTGAAGAAAGATATTGAAACGACTATAACTGGACCGGCGGCTATAAACCGAGGCGATTTTGCCAAGTACAGTGTTAAATTGCAAAATTGCACTGACAAAGATCTCAGTTTTGCGATGTCTGTCAAAGCTGAAGATACTTCTGTATTACTGGTGCAAGACAACCGTTCTACTTCAGAAGCCGACGGAAGTGGAAAAATTACTCTTAAAGCGCGCGGAAGCAATACTCTTGATTTTATGGTTAAGAGTGGTTTGCCTGGAGCTAGCAATATTGTAGTCGAACTTAAAGGCGACAACGGAATTGAGCGCTATAAGCAGCCAGTAGAAGTTCTGCCCTTAGTAACTGTCTATTCTCAAGATGCTAGTGCCCTTTTACGTCGTGAAGCTGATTTGAAGCTTGATAGTTTTCGCAAAGATTTTATCGGACGCGTCTTTGATCGCAATTTGAATATTGAAATTATGAATGGAATGGCTGGCGTTTTAGCTTCTTCTGTACATAGTTTGAGCAATTTATCAGCTAACAGTAGTGAAGCCGTGTTGGCGTCTTGGGCCTCTCCAGTCATTTGCAGTGCTCCTTTTATGAAGCACAATTTAAAAATTCCAGCTTATTTCAGTCTTTCTCCCGAACAAGCCCAAGATAGTTTGCTTTCTTTGCAAATGGCTCAAAATAAAGATGGCGGTTTCGGCTGGCGTTCCGGATTAGCTTCTGATCCCATTTATACGGCCATGACAGTGCGTTATCTGAATGCGTTGCGTGAAACTGGAATCAGCGAAGTTGAGCCTCTTATAAAAGGCAGCGAAGCTTATTTGCAAAAGGTGCGCCTAGATCTGAATTTAGATGAACGCTTGATTTTGAGCTTGGCTTTCCAAGAACCTAAAATTTCCGCTGCTGATTTAGATCAAGCTTTGCACAATGTCGATAAGTTGGATAATCCATCTTTCATTGCTTTGGTACGCTACTTGGAGTTAAATAATCGGCGTGGCGAAGCTAAACGCCTTTGGAAAGCTGCTACAAGGCGTCACCATAGCGTTGAAACTTCATCTTTTGCCAGTGAAGGTGAACTCAAAGTCGAATCTGCTTTCTATTCCGGTGGCTCCTTGCTTAGCGATTGCAAAACGACAGCTTTGGCTTTGATAACTAATTTAAGTTTGGAAGGTGACAGTGCCAAGAGCCAAGCTTTGCTCAATTGGTTGTTAGCCAACCGCTGCGGTCAAGCTTGGAACACTCCGTCAGATACTCTAGCTGCTCTAGAAGCTGTATCCGCTTATATGTATCGTTTCTATGCAGCTCCCAAGGAATTTAGTTACGGTATTTGGATAAATGGAAATGAGTTAGATAGTGACAATAGCCTAGCTGAGAAAGATAACTGGCATCGCTCTTTCTCTTTAAGTGTAGCCCAATTGCCAGATAGTCCTTTAAATGTAAAAATTATTAAGAGCGGCAATGATTTGCTTTGGGCACACGTTCACGAGAGTCTTACCGTGCATGGTTTACCTGAAGCCGGTTATAGAAAAGAAGCTCCTGTTGCTTACATAAATTCTATAGCTCAAGCTCCTTTCTTTATAAGTAGTGAGTGTAAGATTATAGAATCACAAAAAGGTGAAGTTCATCCTGTAGGTGAGGGTGTTTTTGGACGTTTAGGTGATGCATCTTACATTAGTCTTAAAGTTTATACTAAGGAAAATAAGCGTTACGCTGTTATCGACTTGCCATATTTGGGCGGTTGGGAAATTTCGCAAGTTGAAGGTTTGGAAAGTCTCAATGCTCACTTTGATAAGCAAGCCAACCGTTTGTATGTAACGTCCTTGCCTAAGGGAGAGCACATTTTCAGGCTTAAGGGCAAGCTAGTTTATCAAGGTGAATTTACAGCTAAGCCTGCTCTGTTGCGATTTGATAATGCTCCTTTTGAATGCGCTCAGGCCGCGCCTTTCACTTTAGTTGTAGGAGAGTAGTTATATGATGAGCTGTTGTCTAAATAAAAAAATATTTCGCTCTTCTTGGCGTTGGTTGCTGGGTATTTGTCTTTTGGCTTTGTTCAGCAATTTGTGGGCTTGCCGCAGCTTGTCTGTTTCTACCGAAGGTAATTTAAGTACATTGTCTCCTCAAGAATTGTCTTTGGCCTTTGCCAAAGCGTCTCTAGTAGATAATGATCGTACATCCGCTTTGCGCTTTGTTTCCGCAAATATGGAAATATCCGTAGATTCTCTTTTGGATGTGGCTGGTGGCTCGGTAGAAAAAGTTGAAGATTTGGAAATTACTTCTCAGTCAACTAAAAGTTCCCAAAGCTCTTTCTTGATTAAAGCTAAAGCTAATAAAAGTAGTTTAGTTAAAGAAATTACACTCTTGATTAACCTAAACAATTTACAAGAGAAAAAGATCAATAACTTTTCTGCGCAAATAAAAAATACACGCGGCGAAGTAATTGAACTTTAATTAAGAGCAAAAAAAGAAAATAAAGGCCTCTAAATTTTTCCAAACTTTGGAAATTTTAGAGGCCTTTGTTATATCAGGGTGGGCGACCGACGAGAAGTCGGCCGCCCTTTTTATGGTTATTTATTTAGGGAAATAGACGTAGTATTCGTTGCCATAACCTTCGGGGTAAACGTTAGCTAAGTGGTCAGAGGTTTCTTGGCCATTGCCCTGAGATACGTAGATATGGCCGTGGTAGCCACCGTTGTAGCCGCTACCAGAACCGTAAACTACAATAGCACCAGCAGGAAGTTGCTTAAGCTGATCTTTTGTAATATCGGCGCTAGTAAACTTAGTAAAACGATCGGCATATTTTGAATCGATTTCACCTACGGCACAGAAAGCGCTGGGGCCTCCAATATTGATACCCAATTTTCTTAAAGCACCGCAAACGCCAGCATAGCATAAACCTGTAGTATTGCGACTTTGAGCTTCAGCCAGAGAACTTTGGGCAAGTTGTAAGCCAAATTCTGTGCTGCCGCTCATCAGGTCTTCCAAAGTCGGCTCGCTCATAGCTTTGATGGCGGCTTCAGAGAGCGTACCAGCGGCAATACGATCAGCGTAGCCAGTCTCTTTTTCTTTGGTGATTCTGAGGCTGTACTCATCGGAAAGATTCTGCCAGCCTTCAGCATCTTTGGCCATGGAATTTACATTCTTCCATTCGCGGCTGTAAGGGGAATAATCGCCGGCGGCTACTTCATTGTATTTCTCGGAGAAATTTTCAACATTGCTCTTGGCCATGTCGATAACTTGATTGTGGTACAGAGAAGTGGTATCTCCCTTGTAACCACCACCATTGGGAATGGTCTCCGGCTTTCTCTCTGGTTCGACGCCAGGGAAGAGGGAAGGCAAAGCAACACCTTCATAGTCAGCGTAGTTACCTTCATCGAGAAGCTGAGTTGCCATTTCGCCGCTCTCGTCTTGAAGCGCAGCTAAAGCTACAGGGCCGTAGTCTCCGAACATAGACTTGGCAGTTTGCATATCCAAATCGCTGTCAGGATGTTTGTCCAAGTATTCGGCAATGTCTGTATAAGCGTCAGTAACACTTTGGCAAGCGTCTTTGCGATCTAAAGCATTGATAGAATCGCGCATAGCATAAGCTTCGGCCTTGGCATTTTCAGGAAGTTCGTCTATAGCTTTATAAAACTCTACTTCAGATTCAGCTTCCAACACTTTATGATATTGCTCATCAGCTTTGACGCTAGCAGCTGTGGCGTTGGCAGCTGTTTGTACTAAAGCTTTGTCTTCGGCGGAGAGATCGTCTTTGTCCAGTAAGCCCTTAGTATAATCGGCAATAGCTTCTCGAACTACGTCATTAGTATTGCGGCCGTCGGCATTGGCTATAGCTTCTTGAATGTAGGCATTGGCTCCATCTTTTAAGCCATCGGGCAAGTTGTTTACTGCTTCGACGGCTGCATTTTCGGCAGAAGCTTGCCTTTGCTCGAGATAGCCGGAACCGGCCTCTAAAACAGCTTGGGCTTTTTCGTTGTTGGGATCTTGCTCTAAAGCTTCACGGGCCCATTCGATAGCTTCACCGGCTTTTTCCGGATCGGTAACATCGACAGCTTCTCTTTCGTTGTGGAAGCTGAAAGGACTCTTAAGACCCAAAGGATCAGGATTCTTGAGCTCTCCAGTAGGATTGCCTGCTTTGTTAAGAGCATCTTCAAAATCTTTTTGAGCTTCTTCTTGGCGCAATTGCTGGACAGCGCTATCTTGCTTCTCTTTCAAAGCAATTTGGTTATCCAATTGGCGGATAAATTGCTCTTGTTCAGTTTTCTGACTTTCTAAATCAGAAATTTCGCCTTCTAAAGCCTGGAGTTGCTCATCTTGCTCGATAGCTTCTTTGACAGCAGGGTTGCCTTCTTGAATAGCGGCCATCTTCTCATCCATAATGGACTGAGCTCTGGTCATTTGCTCTTCGTAATTGGCCAGCCTTTGCTCTTGGGTAGCTTTCTTTCTCTCCAAATTGGAGTTCTTTTGCTCAAGCTTAGTGATCTCGCTCTGAATAGCTTTTTCTTCAGCTTTTAACTGATCGACTTTGGCTTGCAACTCGGCCTTTTTGGCTTCATATTCCGCTTTGGCGCTTTCGTAAGCAGCTTGAGCTTCCTTATCGTCACCGCTGGGAGCTGAAGGAGGAGTGAGAGAGCTTAATTCGCTTTGGGCAGAGCTCAATTCTGCACTCTTGGCTTGTTTTTCGGCAGCCTTAGTGTAGAGACTCTGCTGATTTTGAGCGATCTCTTGATTGGTTTGGTTGTTGTCTTGCTGGACTTTGGCCTTCTCTTGCTGAGCTCGGTCGTAGTCGGACTTGGCTTTGTCATATTCGGTTTGGTTCTTTTGCTGTTCAACCTTTTGTTCAGGAGACAAACCGTCAGTGCCGACTTCTTTAGTAATATCAGCTTTGCGCTGGTTAATTTCGGACTTTTTGGATTCAACTTGTGAAGTAATGTCACCGACTTTAGTCTGAGCTTCAGCCTTTTGCTGTTGTAAGCCTTGCAAGTCTTCGGCCATCTCTGGAACGTTGGAAGCTGAAGCGGCAGCTTCGGAAGCAGCAGCCGTTTGGCCAGTGCTGCCCACGCTGCCAGTACTGCCTACACTACCAGTGGAACCAACTGGACTGTAGTTGCCAGTACCGCCGGAAGAACCTACTGGAGAGGCACCGCTGCTGCCGGAATTGCCTTGGCTGGGCTGGCTTTGCTGAGTCTGAGGTGTTGACTGAGCAGCTTCGTTAGCCTGAGCTTGTTCGGCTTGCTTGGCCTCTTCTTTAGCCTTGGCTTCTTCGGCCTCTTTAGCTTCCTTGGCGGCTTTGGCATCTTCGGCGGCAGTTACTTCTTCGCCATTTTCGTACTGTTCAAGAGCCTTGTTGATGCCTTCCATTTGCTCATCGGTCAGCTCTTCGATGCCCAATTCGGAAAGAGTTTTGCCTAAAGAATCTACTTCTTCAGTGTCTTCGTCTTCTTCACTTACTTCGCCATTTTTAGCCTCTTCGGCCTTTTCGCCTTTTTCAATTTGGCTCTTATAGTCTGTTACGGAAACGTTGATGAATTCGTTTAATTCATCTTTAGTAAGAGGTTCTTCACCTTCTTCTTTACGTCTGGCATTTTCTTGGCTTATTTCAAATAAAAGGTTACTTAAATCGGCACTTTGCTGCTCGGTAAGTTCGCTAGCCTCTTTACCAAATAAAGCAGCTACATCTTCGGTAGTGAAAGATTTGTCGAAATTTTCTCTTTGAGCTTTAGCTACCGCTTCGGCATTTTCAGTGCCTTCAAGTTGAGCAGAACCGGTAATTTGCACAGAGTCGTCTGTGTTAAAATTGATGCCCATCTGAGCGGCAAAATCTTGGTTGCCTAAAATAGGCATATTGCCAGTGATAGAGGACATTAGATTGGTTAAGGAAGTAGAGTTAAAAGACATGACGCCTCCTTAGCTTATAGTTACTTGTAAATCCCGACAAATATGGCAAAAGTCTAGTCTTTTCTTTATAATTGGCTAAACTTTTACTCATAAATATAATAAAGCTCCCACGCTTGAACTGGCAAGGTTAAAGTGGGGAGCTTTTTGCTTTAGTTAGACAATTAAAAGTTATTCACGAGTAACAGTGCGGCTAATGTCAGCTACTTTTTCTCCATCGAGGTAGGCTTCACCATTAATGGTGATATTCATACCTGAAGGCATGGAAGCAATACTTACTTTAGTATCAAAAGCGCCTTGAGCATCGGCGACAGTTTCTACATTGAGAGCTTTGCCTTTAATGGTAATAAGGCTCAATACAGAAGTCTTGCCGATGATTTCGAATTTGACGGTGGCGTTAGGAGCAGTAGTTCCTATCAAATGTAAAGTAGTTCCTACTTTTTCATTAGCTTCAGGAACGCTAAGTTTTATAGTGTAGTTTTGGGAAGTAGCACTGGAAGAAGTCTTCTTACCACAAGTGAAAGTCCAGGAATAATCAATTTTCTGACCTTCGTTGTCTATGCCCAAAACTTTAGCGCTGTGTTTGCCAGCAGCAAGACCCTTCTCGGGTACGTAACTAATAGTCTTAGCATCGTAATCGCAAGAGTCGGTTACTTCGTTTTCATCTAAGAAGAGGCGAATAGAGCCTTCGCTAATTTTGTTGACAAATTCTACTTTTACGGAATTGGCGCGGCGCACAGAAGCGTTGGGAGCTGGATTAATGGCAGTGAAGAATTTGTTCAACTTAGGATCGTTGGCTACAGTGGCAGTGGAGGAAGGAGCGGAAGACTTGCTATTGATAGTAATGGTCTGAGCAGCTTCTTTAGAGCCATCTTTGCCATCTTTAGCTAAACGACCGACCAAAACGGCGTCGGAAACTTTCATGTTTTTGAGGACAGTCAAAGAACCGGAGTAAGCACCGTCTCTATCTTCATGCATAGGAATATCGGTTTTGAAGCCAACAATGTCAAAAGTGGCTTTGCAACCAGCTTCGCCACGCATTTGTACGGTAAGGGTATCACCGGTGCGTAAAACGCGACGAGGGCTGACGATCAATTCTTCAATGGCCAAATCGCCAGAAGAACCGTTTTTACTATTTACATAAACAGTTTTGGAAGCGCCTTCCCACTTTACTTCGGCGCCTAAAGCTTCGCCAATAAAGCGAAGAGGAACCATAGTAGTGCCGTCTACGGAAGCAGCCGGAGTGGAGAGCACTTTTAAAGCGCCGTTAATATAAGCGTCGGTTTTGCCTAAGCTGAGGCGAATTTCAGTAGAGCCTTTGGTAGCGGTAACTGTGCGGGTAGCGCCTTCCCATTTTACTTCAGCGCCCAAGGCCTCGAAGATAGCACGCATAGGAACCAAAGTGGCTCCGTTAAGCATAACGCCGGACTGAGACAATTGTTTATTGTCTACCAAAACTTTAATAGAAGGCGAAGCTGCGCGACTGCTGATGCTTAGGGTTAGAAAAACGCCTAAAACAGCCAAAACGACAGCTAAACTTTTTACAAAACTGCTATTACGTTTAAGCACGAGATATTCTCCTTTTCAAAATGCACAGAAAAATTGTAAATTCACAAAAGCTTACGTCTTTACTTTTACCTGTGTTTAAAATAATTGCGTTAAAGAGCTTTCAACCTAACTGAGTATAAAAACCTTTATTTAGATTTTATTTTAGCAAAAGTAATCTAATACGCGCCTATATATGGCCTAATCCTTACTTAGCATTGCCGATAGTTTATATTTTCCTTCTTAATGATTCTTGACTATCAATAAGTGTTTCTGCTATAACTAGCACGCCGATGGTTTGTGTCTTTATTTATTCACTTTTATAGGTGACCGTTTTGTTGTATAAAGAATTATCTATTGCTGTCTTAGGTGGTGGCAACTGTGCCCATTCCCTTTCTTGTTATCTTTCTAAACTTGGCTGTTCTGTGCATATGTGGGTACGTAACTTAGGCCATTTATGCCCTTATGTTGTTAAAGAACACAATATCCGGGCTTATGGTAAAATGGAAGGTAATTTTTGCCTTTATTCTGTCAGTTCCGATTTGGAGAAATCTGTTCGCAATTGTCAGATGATTTTTGTAGCTACAATAACTACAGCCTATCGAGATATTGCCGCTCGTTTAGCTCCTTACCTTGAACCAGGTCAAATAGTTGTAGTCTTTTCCTCTAAATTGGCTGGTTCAGTTGAATTTGAGCATACGCTCTGGGAGCATAATCCTAACCTTAAGGGCAAAGTTACTGTCGTGGAGACAGATGCGCTTTTTGCTTCTCGTTTGCAACCAGACGGTAAAATTTGGGTGCGCGGTATAAAAAAATGGAATTTAGTCTGCACTCCGCAGCGTCGTAATTTGGAAAAAGTTTTTATTCTTATGCAAACTTTGTTTCCAGGATTAAAACCTGCCGATAATGTTATTCAACGCGGTTTAACTGATTTCGGCGCTTTGGCCCACCCGTTGACTATGATAGCTAACATGAATAGGGTAGATCGAGCGGAACATTTCCTCTTCTATTGTGAAGGCTTTACTGAACATACCGTAAAGTTAATGCGGGCTTTGGAGGAAGAATTTCAAGCTGTAGCCAAGGCTTACAATACTCAGTTGATTCCGGCTGAAGAGTGGTTAGACAACTATTATGGGTGCGATTTAGAAGGTCATTCTTTATTGAAAGCTATGCGAACTGTGCCCAACTACAAAACTAGTGTTGCTCCTGATAAGCTGAATCATCGTTATTTGCGCGAAGACGTTTGCTCGACTTTAGTCCCTATGCACTATCTGGCTCAGTTAGCAGATGTAAAAACTCCTATTGCTGATGCCATTATCAATATTGCTCAAGTTTTAACCGGAGAAAATTTTTTGCAAACAGGACGCACGCTGGAAAAATTAGGTTGGTCTGAAATGTCTTATCCTGAATTGCAAAAGTGGATTTCTTAGTATGAAGGGAAGCGCTATCTGTGTACTTTTAGCCCTTTTGGCAGCTTCTATTGAGCCGATTTTAGTAAAATTGGGCTACAGGGGCACTGTTACGCCTTTGCAGCTCTTAGTGCTAAAAAATGTGGTGGCTGCGTTAGTTATTTTGCCTATGACTAGGCATTTTCGCTTAGTCCGTTATACCGATGCTTTGCGAATAGGCAGCGTCAGTATTTTGTTATTGATAACTAACGGGCTCACGCTTTATGCCTTGAAGTATATTTCCGCTGTTGAAGTTATAACTATTGTAACTACCACTCCGGCTATTGTGGCTATGGTCAATTGGGCTTTAGGTCGCGATATTTTAACTTGGCGCTTTTGGGCTGGATTTGTTCTTTGCTTTGCTGGTGTATTGCTAACTATGGATATTTTTGGCAATACTTCAGCCGCTTTTTCACGCAGTTGGATAGGTTATTTGGCTATAATTGGAGCTGTAATTAGTTCTACTGTATACAGAGTACGCATGGAATCATTGACTAAAGATTTTGCTCCAGCTCTAATTTCCACTTGGATTTTTTGGATCAATGCTTTAGTGGCTATTTTATTTATTTGGCCTTTTCAAGAGCCTTTTCCCAAAGAATCACTTTCCATTGGAATTTGGATTGGATTAGCGGCAGCAGCGGCCAATGTGGCTTTTTTGTGGGCTATAAAATTAGTTGGTTCCACTAATATGTCGATATTTAATCTTTTGCAAAGACCATTAGTTATTGTGGCGGCAGCTCTTATTTTGTCCGATCCGCTTTCGTGGGCACAGTGGTTGGGTGTAGTTTGTGTTTTTGCTGGCATTCCTTTGGCCAAAGTACAGCGTCGAGATACGCCTAAGAATGGAAAAGAAAATAAAATTGTCACCAAAGCAAAGCAGCAAAGTGCTTAGCTTTTACACTTGAACGATCTCAAAGAGGCAGCCTTTCGTGTAAAGGTTGTCTCTTATATTTTTAGTTGATACTTTTGCGAACCTCGATGGAAAAATGCCAACCAGCATAAAATAAAATTGCTTACGCAAATTGTGTGGACATGCCTTGTCTATGCTTGAAAGTTGGGGCAAAATATGCATTATAGTTCGTGGCTGGTTAATTCCTTTTCAAAAATAAGGAAATAGTATTCGAGCTATACCCAAAAAAACGAAGGATCCCGAATAACCTACTGGGAAAGCGCAAGCCTCGAGTAATTATTCTTATAAAATGGGGGGCGGCCTTAATTTTAGAGGAGACGTATATTAAAATTGGCCCGTCTTTTGAAATGGACAGTCGGCTCAGCAGTTGGCTTGTTTGTGGCTTTATTTATTATAGTTCCTATTGCTATTTTGTGGTTAACTAGCTTTACCGGTGAGCCTATTCCTATTTTAGAATATCTTACCAAAGGGCAAAGTTCGGCTATTTGGCAAGAACTTAGTCACAATTTTACCTTACAGTATTATGGAGAATTGCTAGATACTAAACGGTATAGCCAAGGTTTGGTCAATACTGTTGGTTTAGTGCCAGGCTTTACTGCTTTATTTTTGCTTATAGCTCTAGCTGGACGCAGCTTAATAAGTTTAATATCTGTTAAATTGGCTGATAAAATTGGACATTTTTTGAACTTAAATTTTGCTTCAATTGTAGCTGCTTTACTGACTGTTTTTTCACTGACTTGGCAAAATTGGCTACCGGAAAGTACACTACTTTGGCATTTTATGCATTGGCTGGCTCCGGGACGCTCTGGAGAGGAGCGTTTTTTACAAACTTTTGGCTTTTGCTCTTCAGTAACAGTGGTGGCTTGTATTCTGGGGACGATAGCTGCTTTCTGCATAGAGCGAGTCAATATACCTGGCAGGAGGCTATTTAAAGTTCTCAGCATAGTGCCTTTAGCTTTGCCTTCTTTCTTGGGAGCTTTGGCTGTAAAAAATATTTTAGGTATAAATGGAGTTTTAACTAAAGCTTTAGCCAGCTTGGGATGGGGGCTGCCCTTTGAAGCGCAATCTGTTTGGGCCTCTGGATTGACGCAAATTTTCCTTTATTTCCCTTTCGTTTTGCTTACCGTTTCGGCGGCTCTAGAATATTTTGATACCTCTTTAACTGAAGCAGCTCAGTCAATGGGAGCCAGCAGCTTTTTTACTTTTTTAACTGTGCGTTTTCCTTTACTTATGCCTGGAATTTTAAGTGGCGCTTTTCTAGTGTTCGTTCGCTCTTTTGGTGATTTTTCAGCTATTAGCTTGCTTATGCCTTTACAATATCCCATGATCGTAGTAGAGGCCTACCGCGACTTATCAGGCTCAACTTATTGGGGCGGAGCTTGTATGCTTTCTGTGTTAATGATGCTAACCGTTTTGGGCATACTAGGTTTACAAAAATATTATCTAAGTCGCGCCAATTTTGAAATTGTAGGTGGCAAAGGCCATAAAAAAATACAACGCTCTGAAAATCCTTGGCTGTGCGCCTTGGCTGGGAGTTTCTGTGCCGTAATTTTTTTTGTACCGTTATGTTTTGTGATTATAACCTTCATAGTTAGTATTGCTGGTACTTGGGGCATAGAATTTTTACCCAGCTCTTATACTTTAAGCCGCTACGCCGAAGTATGGAAAGCTTCTTGGGCTGCCGATTCTCCGCTAGCCAACTCTTTTATGTTGGCTTTGCCGGGGCTCTTTTGGTCGTTACTTTTAGCAACTATTTCAGCTGCTTTTATTGCCAGAAGCAACAGCCCTTGGCGCCATATACTGGACTTTTGCGTTTTGTTGCCTTTCGTCGTGCCTGGAGTTGTTTTTGCCGTAGCTTTAATATGTACATTTAATGGTCCGCCTTTAGCTTTACATTTAACTGGCGCTTTAGTTGTATGTGCTTACATTTTGACTAGTATGCCTTATGGGGTTCGTTCAGCTATCGCTTCTTTTAGCCAGATAAGTCGCAATTTGGAGGAGAGCTCATCTACTTTAGGCGCACCATCTCTTTTAACTTTTGCTAAAGTGACAGCTCCTTTAATTCGATCGGGAATAGCCGCTGGAGCAATTATGATTTTTATAGCTTGCATGCAAGAAGTGGCTATCACTTTAATGACTTGCCCTCCTCAGTGGCGTCCACTCTCTACTTACATCTTTATGGAAATCCAGGAAGGCAATGTTTTTAATGCTTCAGCTTATGGAATAGTGCTTTTTCTTTTAATTGTAATTCCTTACTCTTTATATTTCGTTTTCACCAGCAAACAGAATACTACTATGCACAATTAGTTTACTTTGGAAAACAAAAAAAACAGTTTGCCGCTCCTTGGCAAAAAGTGGCAGACTGTCTTTGAGGTATGACCAAAAAATACTTAATCGTTAATATCAATTATAATTTTCAGTGAATTTTGAGCTTGGCGTGAGAGGGCTACAGCATCATTGATCTTTTCTAAAGGAAAATGGTGAGTGATCATCTGTTCGGCAGTCGATACACCGTGATTTATTAACCAACGGGCCTCTCTAGTTTCGGTAGGGCCGCAAGAATAGCTGGAAATAAGGTCAATCTCGTCAAAATAGATTTTGTTCATATCTACAGAGAGCATTGTGCCTGGTTTGGGGCCCATAAAGAGCAATACTCTAGAAGAGCGGCCAGCGCACTGTACGCCTTCTTGCATAGCTTCTGGGTAGGTGGGGCAAACCATGACAATATCAGCCCCTTTATTATCCGTTTCGGAAAAAACAGCCTCGGGAAATGATTCTTTTGTATAATCAACTACGCGATCTACACCAAGTTTTAGACCGTGCTCCATGCGGAAAGGAACCTTGTCGGAAGCGATAATTTTGGCTGCTCCCATATATTTTGCCAAAACGGCCATCATTTGGCCCATAACGCCTAATCCCATAATAGCTACCGTATCGCCGGGGATTAAGCGGGCGCGTTTGTAAGCCCTAACTACACAAGCCAAAGGCTCAATCAAAGTGCCTTCGGCGTAAGACATAGAATCAGGTAAAATAAGCGTATCTTTGTCTAAATTATTAGCTGGAACCAAACAATATTCAGCTGCTCCGCCAGGAATAAGTTTGGAATTGCGCCAGGTCTGACACATAACGAAGTTGCCATTTTGACAATGGCGACACTTCATGCAAGGAGCATGATGGTGAATGTAAACGCGATCACCGATCTTAAATTTAGTGACTCCTTCGCCCAGCTGAACAATTTCGCCAGTCGGCTCGTGGCCAATCACAATAGGGCACTTCTTATGAACATACCAAGGGGTCACGTCACCCATACATATGCCTAAAGCGTGAATTTTAACTAAGGCTTCACCTGGGCCAGGCTGAGGAACTTCCATTGTCTCTACGCGAATATCGTCATAATCGTGAGCCATAGCCACGCGCATAGTTTTGGGAATTGTCATTTTTTTTTGCTCCTGAGCTCTGTCCGTTTTCCGGCTGGACTAAGCGACTAAAGCGGGCAAAGCTAACTATTTTTCATAAATGCATTATTTGGGGTATTTTCTTTGCCGCATTATGGCATAGAACAAAAGTTCACGCAAGCAAAGACCGCTTGATATAAGCTCCACGCTTAATTATGCCATCAAAAATTTGTGTTCTAGCTTTTAGCCAGCGATAATGGTCATTTGATCGTAGTGAAGGCGACTGGTAGAGAAATTGAGCGTTGGCGGTTCCGGATCTTGAGAGCGCAACATCAGTACTGAGCCTTTGGCTAAAACGTCTATAACTTGAGTAACGCATGTAGATAAATGATCAGAAACAATGACAGCTTTGGTAAAGCCGTAGCCTTCGGTAAATGCAGCCTTTAGCTCATGCAACTGCTCTAAAGTGCCAACTTTGAGATCGGTACAATAGCTGATTGCTTTTTGACGTCTAGATGCTTTATTGTCAACATAAACTATGACACCCTTATTGATATGTTGGGCGGCCAAATGGCAAAATTCGGGCCCTTCATCAGTATCGGCTACAATAAGAAGCGCATCTTGTGGAGTGCAATTTAATTTATACCAAGTTTCTTTTATATTCTGTTGCATATAAATTAAAAATATTCCTTAACTCGATTCGTTTAGAACCTACTTTTATTGGGCGAAGCAATAGTACGTTATTAAACAATACAAATCGATAATAAGACAAAACGCCCAGCAAAAATAGCCTAAAAATAGGAAAAAGCGCGAAATTAGCTGTAAAAAACACAACTAAGAGCCATCTACATTGGAGCAGGGATCGTTCTTATAAAAATGCCAACTTGCTGCAGCATAGCGGCTTAGGAGGTGGCTCAATATGACAAGTAAGGCACCAGCAATTCCAAAAAGCAGATTGAAGACCATAACCGCTTACCAAGGAAAGTCCATAAGGACTTGATTTCTCTTGGCTGCTTCCCAAACTTTGCCTACGTAAACTTCAAATTGTTCTACGAAACCGGCTAAGGCTCTGGCTTTCTCATTCGATTCAAAGCCGGTCAATTGGATTGTTATTAGCATAGCCGGAGCTAGCCAGTTGTCTAAACCGCTTTTTCTACTTTCGGCTAAAACTTTTACGGCCCAATCGACTTCCTTTAATGATGCGTAGTCGTAAGTGCTTAAACACATAACTGTGGAAAATTGTTTGGCAAAATCGGTCGATTGAGTCTCTTTGGCACACTTTTTATAAATGTAGGCAAAAGCGAAAATAGTGAGGGCTTTTCCAATTCTTTCCGGCTCGAATGGACAGGAAAAGCCTGCTCTCAGGCAGCGCTGGTTTATTGTCTCGTTGGTACGTGGCGAATAAACCAAACTGCGTATCAGTGACGATACGATAGGTATAGCATGCAAATAATCTCGTACATTTATAGCTAAACCAGATTCAAACTGAGTTAAGATATAGCTTGTTTCTGGTAAGTGGATCAAACGATCTTCTACTTGTAAGCGAGCTTTTTCCAAATCGGCTAAATAAGCTTTGACAGCAAATGAGTCCACGGCAGGCAGCTTCTCCGCTTACATTACGTTCCTGTTTTGGGGGCGAGGCTGATAGCGTGGACGGCGATCTTGGCGATCTTGACGGCGAGGAGCTCTTGTTTTGCTTAAAGCACGGTGATCACGAGCTACTGGAGGATGAATAGAGAACCACTGAGCTTCCACGAAAGGTGGCAATTCAAAAAATTCGTCATTGCTAATATTCAGATGAATAGAATTGTTGTTTACTGACTCTACTAAGTCTATGTTGACTAAAAGGCCTCCTTCAACTCCGTCTACACGATCTACTAAAAGTTGAGAAATTTGATAAGGTGGAGTAGGAATAGACATGGCAAAACGAAGGGTGCCGATTTTTTCGTTACTTTTGCTATACACAGAAGAGCCCATTTGTAAATCTTGGGCATTTAATTCTAAAGACATAATAAAGATCTTCCTTTCATAACTGTTTGCACAAAAAAGCAGAACTTATGCATTTGACAAAGGTAAATCCTTTGTTGAAGGCGTTTTTTTTTCTTGTGTGGCTTGCGTCTTATACCGGTACAAAAATACATCAGGCCTTCGGTTCCGCCCTTTCCATTCTACACTACACAAGGAAGGCCTTTTGAAGAGCAAGTCGAAGCTCCTTGGAGCTGTTCGGGTCTTTGCTCTTTCCTCCCTGCCGAAATTAGAGTTAAGGGAAAGGCAGATTTTCCGACGCTGTAGGGTTTGTTGTTGATGGTGTAGCTGCCGAAATTCTATATTGAGCTGTTGTCAATTTACGCATACTCATATGGACTAGGCTCAAGCTTCATTTGCGAAAATTAAAACAAGGGACTCTGGGCATGTTCCTTGGGAGATAGTGGCATATAAATGCTTTATTTCCTAAAAATCCTCGGCCTTTAGGGTAGAGGAATGCCAAAGTTTTATTGTGCGCCTGTTTTAGTTCCGGGCTGTCCTGAGCTAACTTTGGGCGCTTTTAGTTTGGAGGATTCAGTTGGGGATAAACATTGATGGAATGCTGCTGGAGCTGCTCACCAAGAATGGCTCCGACTTGTTTATTACTTCTGGTCATGCTCCCACCTTGCGAGTAAATGGTTTGCTTCAGCCGCTCGATATGCCTGAAAGCACTCCTCAAGAGGTTGAAAGTATCGTTCGCCGTTTTGTTAGCGAGGCTGACTTTGAGCGTTTAGAAGAAGAACAGGATATTGACTACGCCTATGAGGCTCGTTTGCCCGGTTTCGGTGTACGCCGTTTCCGTGGTTGTGCTTTTTATCAGCGCTACGGTTTGAGTATCGTATTACGTACTATTCCCGTACAAATTCCCACGCCTAATGAGCTTTTGCTTCCCAAAGAAGTTATGAAGCTTATTGATTTCCATCAAGGCTTAGTCTTGGTAACTGGTCCTACCGGTTCTGGTAAAACTACCACTTTGGCTTCTTTGGTAAACCATATCAATAATACGCGTCCGTTGCACGTAATTACCATCGAAGACCCTATAGAATTTGTTTACCCTGTCAACAAGTGCATGGTTATTCAGCGACAGGTCGGTACACACGTAGAGTCTTTTAGTTCAGCTCTTCGTTCGGCCTTACGTGAAGACCCTGACGTAATCTTGGTAGGTGAGTTGCGCGACTTAGATACCATTCAACTGGCTATTACCGCTGCTGAAACCGGCCACTTGGTATTGGGCACTTTGCATACTTTATCTGCTGCTCAAACTATCAACCGTGCGGTTAACGTTTTCCCGCCTTCTCGCCAATCTCAGGTTCGAGTTATGTTGGCCGAATCGTTGCGCGGTGTGCTTTCCCAGCAACTTATTCCTCGTATTGATGGCAACAGCCGTGTAGTAGCTACAGAGTTAATGATATGCAACAGCGCTATCAGTACCCTTATTCGTGAAGCCAAACTTCACCAAGTCAACTCTGCTATCCAGACTGGAGCCAAGCAAGGTATGCGCTTGATGGACAACTCTCTCTTAGAGTTGGTAGAGAGCCACCAGATTGATCCTCACGAAGCCTTGGATCGTGCTATTGACAAAAATACTTTTGTAAATGCGATAAGGAGCTACTTAGAATAAGATGAGTGCCAGCCCAATTCTTGAAAGTTATTTGCAAGTTGTACTCGATTACGGTGGCTCCGACCTTCACCTCGAAGCCGGCGCTCCGCCTGCAGTACGTATCAATGGTGATATAAAATTTTTGGAAGAGCCTCCTTTGGAGAGTACGCAAACGGAAGATATTCTCTTGCCAATTCTGTCAGAGCGTCTTTCCCAAGAATTCCTCGATACAGGTAGCGTAGACTTCTCTTATGAAGTAGAAGGCATGGCTCGATTCCGTGTCAACTTCTTGTTGCAAAGTCGCGGTATGGGCGGAGTTTTCCGTATTATTCCTAACCGTATTCCGACTTTTGATGATTTAAATTTGCCTCCTATTGTCAATAATATCGCTCGTTTTGATAAAGGTTTGGTAGTAGTAACTGGCCCTACCGGTTCTGGAAAATCGACTACTTTGGCTGCTATTGTCAACCACATCAATCGTACCAGACGCAAGCACATTATTACTATCGAAGACCCTATCGAATTTGTGCACAAGTCTGATAAATCGATGATTCAACAGCGCGAAATTGGCACTCATGCTAGAAGCTTTAACCAAGCTTTACGCGCTTCTTTGCGTGAGTCTCCCGATATTATTCTGCTGGGCGAGATGCGCGACTTGGAAACTATTTCCGAAGCCATTCGAGCTGCTGAAACTGGTCACTTAGTGTTTGGTACTTTGCACACTAACTCGGCTGCTCGTACTGTAGACCGTATTATCGACGTATTCCCTGCCGAAGAACAGGAACAGATCCGTCAGATGCTTTCTCAATCTCTCAAGGCTGTAATTGCCCAACAGCTGTTGCGTACTCGCGACCGTAAAGGACGTGTAGCTGTACAAGAAGTTATGTTAGTTAACTTCGGTATTGCTGGTCTAATTCGTGAAGCCAAGTCAGCGATGATTCCTTCCTTCATTCACATGGGAGCTGAGGAAGGTATGCAATCGATGGACACCCACTTAATTGAGCTTTGCAAGAGCGGCTGGATTGATACCAAGACAGCCTTTGACCACTGTATCGACCGTGGTGTATTGACTCGTGCCGGCTTAGTAGATCCTGAGGGCGACGCTGCTGCTTCTATCTTACCAGAAGAAGAAGTGTAGTTTAGTCTGCTGATATATTGATAAGGTAAGGAAGCGCTTTTTCCGAAGTTTTAGAAAGAGCGCTTCTCTTTTTTTGTGTGCAAAAAAAACCGACTTCACTCAAGAAATCGGCTTTTTGCAAAGTTCTGATGTAGGTGTTCCCTGGGGAAAATGTCTACACCAGATAAGTTAGCTTAGAAGTTAATAAGCGAAATTCGAACCGCCAATAAACTCACGCAGCAACGAATTAGAAGGAATATCGTCGGGGAAAATGGGCACGAATAAATCTAAGAAGCGCAGAAGCGGTTGGGCTCTAACTCTAGCTGGTGAATTGCGAGGTACTTCCAACAAGTAGCGCCAGGCGAAAGTTTTCAAAACAGCCGTTTCGTATACTAAAGCTGAGTTGAACATAACATCGCAATTCTCCTGGAAGGGGAAGATATTGCGCTGCTCGCCGCGGCGTACGCTGGGCCAACGATCTATAGTATCGGCAGCGGATGTTCCTCTGTAGCGGCGGTCACGCACAATACGGCGCAGCAAACGAGCATCAGAAGTGGGAATACGCGTGTGTTCATCGATAATCAGTTGCGTTAAAGCACTGACAAAGATACGGAAGCGAGCACTAGTAGGCACAGCGTCGGCGATAGCTGGATTGAGTCCGTGAATACCTTCAATAAGCAATATCTGATTATCGTTGAGTTGCAAAGGAATCGATTTGCTCTCTGGAGCTCGCTTTCCGACTTCAAAGTCGTAGCGTGGAGCCATAACTTTGCCACCGTCGGCTAAAGTTTGTAAATGCTCGGTCAATAAAGGAATATCCAAGCATTCCAGAGCTTCATAATCGATATTGCCATGTTCATCCATGGGACGATCTTCAATATTGCGATAGTAATCGTCTAAGCTGATCGTAACCGGATCGAGACCGGCCACTTTAAGCTGAACGGAAAGGCGTTTAAGGAAGGTTGTTTTGCCTGAGGATGACGGACCAGCTATGCAAATAAGGCGCAACTTATTTTTACGCTCGGCGATTTGATCAGCAATTTGGATGATCTTCTTTTCGTGCAAGCCTTCTTGAAGGCGAATAATATCATTGATACGACCACTCAAAATGGCTTCATTAAGATCGCCAACTGTAGCCACACCAATCATCTTATTCCAATTGCGATTTTCTCTATAGGCAGAGAATAAACGCATATTAGAATTTGGCACTGGGGGCGCGGCTTGCTTGCTATTGAACTGAAGGAAGATGCCTTTTTCATAGGCTGAAATGCGAATACCTCTGCAATAGCTAGTGGAAGGGGCAATGGGACCGTATTGAATGACGTGGAAATGGTTTAAGCTGGCTATTGGCACCTGAGAGTAGGGCCAAGTCTCTAAAAGGCGGATCATAGAACCGCTGCGATCATTGAGAAGAACGCAAGCCGTTTCTACATTGTGGACCTTTGTAGTGAATTTTAAGTTGGAAATAATAGCTTCACCGACGGCTTTATCAATCTCTTCAGCTAATTTGATAAAGTCTATATCTTCAGCAGTGCCCTCTTCTACGTCAACTAATTCGTAGTAGCATCCTTGGTTAAAGGCTTGTCCTACTTGGAAACGGTAATTTTTAAAGTGAACAGCTAAAATATAGTCCAACAAAAGAGAACAGGTGCGATTAAAAATCTGACGACCTTCTCTGCTGTTGCGGAAGACGGGATAAAGATTGACGGGTACACTTAGTGTAGTATTGAGCCCTACTACATCATTACTAATTAAACCGCCGATAATTTCTGGGTTTTTGTCGGCATGCAAAGCTTCGCCCACAGTTGTTTTGGGGACGATGCTCATTACTTCATTGTTGACGATAATGTTTATGTACTCTTCAGTCATTAAAATACCCTTACAAAATAATATCTTCCTTAAAGCCAGCAAAGCCAACGAAAAAGCCCTGCTAGTGGAACTTCGACACGAAGAGCAAAAAACCGTTTTTATAATTAAATGTTTTGTCAATCGCCTTTTACAGCCCTAAATTTAGCGTCGCAATAAACTTATTCGCAAAATAAAATTCTATGATGTAACCCTAATCGATTCCCAATAAGCGTTTAGGCAAGGTCTGGGTCATATTTTTAATTGCTTCTAAACTTACGCCATTATTAACCATAAATTGCAAATATTGTTTCATAGCTTCTTCCCATGGAGGATTGGCTGGATTACCACAATCGGTGGATAAAATAGTATTGTCCGAGCCAATTTTTCTGATCGCTTCAAGATTACGGGCGGCATTGCTAATCCATTGGCTATTCTTTAACGGTTGACGAAAACAACGCTCCACAACAACACGATAATCGGCAATAAGCTCACTTTGTTGCTCAAGGCTCATATCCACTATCCAATATTCAGGATGGGTTACGACTATTTTATTTACGCCAAAATTACGAGCCCCATCGACAACACAACGAATTTCTTCAGGTGAAATATGGCCTGTAGCTAAAACTGCGTCATACTCTCTTAATAAGATAAAGATATCTTTCAATTCCTTAACTAATGTGCCACAGCTATCAGTTACTTTTATGCCGCCGCTTTTTCCGCGTTTTCTATATTCGTTTTCCGCATCTATAGTTGGCAGCCATATTACTTTAGCTCCCATCTCAAGGGCTGTTCTCACAGCTTTGGCGTTTAAGCCACCAGCTTCATAGTTTAAGACTAAGCCGCCATACATTACAAAAGAATTTTCTTTATGAGAGGCTCTATTGTAAGCATTGCAAAGAGAAGCGCGAGCTACAGTCTGACAATGGTGGCCTTTTATGACTATAGCCCTAGCGCCTGCTTTTATTGCAGCGTTGGTAAGCTCCAGATCATTGTAAGTCCGTCTAATAAGATCTGGAGCTGTGTGAACATGCATATCGACCACGCCTTCGAGTGAAATTGGCGATATATCTTCCATATCTTCAACACCTCAAAAAAAAACTGCCGCTTGCTTTTAGGCAAGCGACAGCTTTAGCTTAGAACTCTATTCGATGGTAACAGCGCTGCTGGAAGAGAGCTTCTTTACATCTTCCTTAGGAACAATGACGGTCAAAACGCCGTAATCATATTTAGCTCTCACATCTTCGGGTTTCACGTTGCCTACATAGAAACTGCGTGAGCAAGCACCGGAATAGCGCTCTTGGCGTAAGACGCGGCCTTTCTTGTCTTCTTCGTCTTTATCAAGACCTTTAGAGGCACTGACAGTCAGATAACCGTCCTTCACGTTCACGCTAATCTCACCCTTTTCGAAACCGGGCAGTTCAACAGCAAACTTATAAGCTTTGGCGTCATCGGTCTCACGAATGTCAGTCTTCATGAGGTTCCTCGCATGCTTGCCAAACAACGGATCACGACCCTCGAAGAGAGAAGTGCCAAAGAAATCATCCAACATATTCTCACCATAAATGCTAGGTACCATAATAACGCCTCCAAATAAACTGCGCTTTCTCTAATCTACGCTATCTTCTACTACTCTAGGAATACAAGCACAGACAACTGCGCCTATTCCCTCAAGTATGAACACAAGACCAATCGTCACGCCAATAGTCACTACACTAACCCAGGGATCCAACATGCAGATAAAACCACCGATCATCAGCAGAATACCTACTGTTAGCACCCATCCCCAAGATTTCATGCCCACAGCACGAAGATCGAATGCACTTACGAATCGCGATATACCGGAAAAAAGCAGCCAAATTGCAAACAAGAACGGAAGTGAAAGTAACGTAAACCACTGATTGAACAGCAGGAACAAAGACATCACTACTGCCAAAATACCATCAAGCAACAACCACCCAGCCCCCATCAGGACACCGCTTGTTCTGGCAAATACTGTGATCTGGATAAGACCGTACACTAGCATGAATACACCCAGCAATATAGCAGCTGAAAAGACAGCAATACCAATATTGAACAGGCTATAAATACCAGCTGCTATCAATAACACACCAGCCAGTATATTCAAAATTCTGAAAGCTACTGCACTCATACTCTTAAACGATCCTCCTTTCACTCTCACTTTCCTTCTACGTCTATAGTGTCGTCTATTTGGCTTGAAACTTCAACGGTCTATTAGTACAATGAAATTGATTTAATTTGTGCTACTAGCATAAGTATGAGGAGAAAAACCCTATATGAAGGGAATAGAGTGGAACGATAATGGTTTGGAAGCGCTCTTGGCTGAATTCTTTTCTAAAGACGACTTAAAGAGTCTTGCTGCTGATATTGGTGCTTTCTTAGGATGTCCACTTCTTATTTTGGATGAGGCTTTTCGGGTTGTGGCACACCATAGACCGTTAGGTTTTTCCGATTCTTTATTTCAGGATGCTGTGCGATTTGGCAAGATTACTTATGAAGTTAGCGCCTTGATTAGTAAGAGCCAGCTATTGCGCACTGGCATGGCAGACTATGTTAAGTTGGGGGAAAGTATTTACCAGCGCCGTTTTGCTCCACTTATAAGTGCTGATGTTAGGCTTGGTTATCTCATATGTATAGATGTAGACGGACATTTGCGAAACCTTCCAGCAATAATATGGCGTAGGATTGAGCAAATTCTCTCCAAGCAAATGTTTATAGAAGCGAGTCGACGTGATAAACCCTTTGAAACGGCTGAAAATATCCTTATGCAATTGCTGGATGGTGGGTTCGCTTCAGCATCTTATTTTCGCCTTCAGACTTTTAATACATATTTAGCAGATTTCCACCCTTCGGGCTTTGCGCTTATTGATTTGACCGCTTACCATAGTTTATATCGGGGAAAGCGCCATTTAAAAGACGAACTTGGTGAGCGATTTCCCAATGCTCACTCTTTCTTGTACCGTGGAGATTTGTTCTTATTTGTATATGGAAATGGATATCTTAATGAGTTTTGTGCGTTAGCAAATGAATTTAAACTGAAGATTATTGTTTCTGAGGGCTTGGAAGACTTATTCATGTTGCCATCTTTGTATAATACTGCCCATGAAGCTTTAGAACTAATGGCGGAGGCACAGTTTACTGGCGGAAATGTTTGCACAGTTGCCCAATTACGTACACCATTATTTTTTAAAAGTATTAAAAATCGTGGCAATTTGGTCGCGAAGGAACTGCTGGCTTTAGCCGCCTACGATAGAGAGAAAAATAGTCAATATTGTGAGACCTTGTACTATTATCTTACTTGCAGCAAATCGTTAAAAATGGCTGCTGATGCACTTTTTACCCACCGTAATACCATATTATATCGCATTCGTCGTATGCAAAACGATTATGGTATTCCTCTTGACGATCCAGCAGCCCATACCGATCTTTTGCTGGGCGTGTCTCTTATGCTATTTGATAGCAAAGGGCCAGACTTTTTTCTGACAAATATAAAAAAACATGCAGATTAGTTTGTCTGCATGTACTAATGGAAGTATATAGCTACTTTACAGCTGTTCCAAAGCAGCTTGAACAACTTTTTCTACTGTAATTGAGCGCAAACAAGCTCCGCTCTTGCACAAACTGTTTTTGCCATTGTAAGGACTAACGCAAGGGCTGCATAGCCAATTTTCATAGAGAATTTTAGTTTTGGTTCCCAGTGGAGAAAATAGAGCTGGAGTTTCTGGGCCGTAAAGTACTACGCTTGGCAATTTAGCAATAGAAGCTAAATGAGCCGGGCCACTATCATTAGTTAACAATAAGCGGCACTTTTTATATAAGGCCAAAAGCTGCGGCAAAGTAGTACGACCGGTAAAGTCATAAATTGGCATTTCCGGCAATAGTTCTTTTAATTTTACAGTTCCTTGATGCTCTGAGCTGGTTCCAGTTACTACAATGGCCAATTGGGGACGTTGTTTTTTTAGTTCTCGCAACACGGCGGCATAACTTTCTAAAGGCCAGCGACGCAAGGGCAGCATATCCGAACTATTGGGATTGACGATAATCAATTCGCTATCTTTGGCGATAGCATATTCTTTTAACTGGCTGTCTATATAGTTTAAATCGGCTTCGTCAGATTGATAGTTAAAAGCGAAAGGCAAGGGAGCTTGTGGCGGTAAAGCTGAAGTTGACGGCTGCTGTGGGAAAGGCTCCTGGCTGGGATCGGCCCAAAGAGCATCTACTAAAGTTAAGTAGGCTTGGGAGGCGTGCTGATGTGGATTGTATTGCACTCGATGAGTGAGTAAATTTCCTCTATATAAGTTGGGGATAGAATAAGGATGCCACCCTAAACGAAAACCGTGGGGACAAGCTAAAAAAGATAACAAAGCTGAAGCGCGGGAAAAGCCCTCACAATCGATCACGCCTCCCAATTGTAAGGAGCGCAATTTTTTTAAAACTTTAAGACCACTTGAAATTAAACTGGTAGGACTACTTGGATCGAGAGTAAGTAATTGAGTTTGAGGTACTACTTTTAAGGTAGAAAGCAATTCCGTAACGGGAGGAAAACCTAAAAAATAAAGCGGTGTATTAGGAAGGCGGTGGCGCAGCTCTTGAATAGCCGGTTGGGCTAGCACCATAGCTCCCATCTCTGAAAGATGAATTATTAAAATGGGATGCTCTAACTGAGCTTGAGTAAGCTTATGGCGCTTTATAGAACCTGCAAGTAATTGGGCTATTCCGCATAAGGGAATCCCCACCCACTGATCCAAAAAGCGCATCGTGCTTATTTTCATAGATAAAAAATCCTATACCGTAAAAAAATCCGCCCCGGCTATTCGACAGAAGGGGGACGATCCTATCGTTTTTAAATATTAAAAATGGATATTGTTCCTTGTTTTGTTTTTATCTTTACGAATTTCCTGTTGGACATTTTTATACAATATCCGGCTTTAAAGACTTCTAAAGTTGTGAATAATGGTTTTAAAAGCAAAAAAGAGAGCTTCACAACTCTCTTAATTGTGGTCGGAGTGCCCGGATTTGAACCGGGGGCCTCTAACGCCCCATGCTAGCGCTCTATCCAAGCTGAGCTACACCCCGATATAAACTTCCTTCCGCCTAGGAACTTCACTCCTCAGCGCTCGAAGATAATAGCAGGTCAGCACAAAATTTGCAAGTCTTTATTTAAAAAAACTGTTTTGTTAATTGTAAAATCAAGTTGAACACATAAAAAAACCATAGCACCGCCCAT
>ERZ808242.242-NODE-242-length-41171-cov-4.366111_pt1 | contig 41171 bp, 28 predicted proteins | sample MGYA00521244_ERZ808242 | MGnify/ENA primary metagenome ERZ808242 (study PRJEB31516, sample SAMN03275573) | gut metagenome | biome: mammalia-associated habitat; material: feces | host: Papio cynocephalus | place: Kenya | collected 2012-07-27 ... | reverse complement strand
GGCCGGTTAGCTTTTGTAGAAAAAGAGGCTTGGGGCCGTGCTTTAACTACTGATGACATTTATGCCGGTCATATTTGGGTAAAAGCTGGTCAAACATATGAGCATTCTTTGGTACTTAAAGGAGTAGTCTTCCTTTATAATGGCTACACCGTATTAGATATTCCTGAAAGTATGATTCCTGCCGACAAATATCCCAATTTGAAAGAGCCCATATATTCATCCCCTGAACAAGCTACTAAATCTGTTTATGAAATTGTTACTACTTACGAACACATTGGCTCTGGCAACGACTACAAAATAACTACTACAGGTTTGCCTGAAGTACAACTGATAATGGATATTGATCGTCCCGAGGATGCCGCTTATCCTGAGCTCTGGACTCCTAGCCTTCAGCACTTTGAATGGGATATTTAAACTAAATTCTTCGCCTTCCAGAGCCACCGCCTTCGCCTGTTGGCTCAAAAAATGCGCCTTGTGTTGTTTATTATCGCTTGTGATGAAATAAACGTGCCAAAAGCCAAAGTTTGGCGCAGAAATCAAAGCTAGTATAATGGTTAATGTTTAAGAAAGGTTATTTATTAAAAAGAATGCGTAGAAATAATTTTGGCTTTATTGCTTTAGCTGCTGTTGCTAGTTTAGGTCTAAGTTTAGCAATATCAGGCTGTGGTGACAGCGGATCTACTGCGCCCAATCCTTTGGATGGCACTTATAGTAAAGTTGTTTTTAATTATAGCGTTTTAGCTCAAGAGCTGGGCGCCAAAGCAGAAATTCCCGCCCATATCGCTAGCGTAAAATATGCTTTTCGCGGCCAACACGAAGATAAGCAAGCTTTTGTAGAGTGCAGAGAAAATTATACTTACAAATTTACCCATAAAGATGAAGCTTACGATCAAGAAGTTGTCATTAAAGGCGTAAACTTAAACACTACTGAAGTTACCGCCGCTTACTATGATGAAAATAACGAATTAGTAGCTGTTGGCGTCGATAAGTTAAGTTGGGACAAAACTACCGAAATTGCCCAGGTAGAAAAACCGACTGTAAAAACTGTCGACGAAAATTCACTTGTAAACTTTACCGTTAGCGAAAACGTTATATCCAAAGGTAAGCAAATCGCCTTTAATTTAATGATAACTCCCAGTCAAGAGGGAGCCGAGTCTGTCGATATGACTGCTTTTGCTTCTCTTAGTGGTATAGACGAAAAGGTATTAGCTCCTGTAGCTGGACAGCCTGGCCTTTATACCGGTGCAGAATATAGCAGCGCCGCTGGTTTACAAATTGCTGCTTCCGTCGGTGAAAAAATTAATCTCACTTTAGCTGATCCCATTTACGTTACCGATCAAGTGCCTGCGGCCATAACTATTGTACCTCAACCCATTGAAGGTAAAGAAGTGGCCGTAGAGGAGGCAACTGCTGAAGATCCGCGCACTTTAGCTATGCTTTATGCCGATGAAAGTAAGTACGTTTCATTTGGCTACAAGGTAATACATTTTCCAGCCCGTTTCAGTAATGAAACTGATATTGACATAGCTGTCAATGAGCAACCCATAAAAGTGCTGGCTACAGCTTATACCAACACTAAAGACAAAGGGCCTCAGCCTGAAAAAGGTGTCGATATTTCTGATGATAGCAGAATTAGTTTTGAGACCAAGCACTTAGTCAACACTGCTGATGAAGGCGATCTCAATAGATTATCTGTTAAAGATGGTATTTTGTACCTTGATGGTCTCAATAAGAGGAATAATTATTTCCAAGTAGCGGCTAAATTTGATGATGGCAGTGCAGATGGCTTGACTGATTCTCTGAGAGTTTGGGCTCAGGGAGCCGTTCCTTATACGCAGTTTATGGATACGGAAAGCAATCAACTCTTGTCCGCTTTAAGTTTTGATGATCCTAAAACATACAATTTGAAAATGGTTGGCGGTATTTTTAATTTTACTCGCGACAGCGTGCCTTTAGATATTCCTGAAGAGATGATTCCTGCCGACCAGTATCCAGAAGTTGCGCCTCTCCAACCTACTACTGATAAAGCTAAGTGCTACCAAGTTGAAGCCGGTAAAAATGGCTATGTAGTGGAATGGCTTGAGCGTTTGGAAGCGACAACTGGAGTATCTGTTAAACGCCCCGACGATGCCAAATGGCCAAAATTTCTCTCTCTGTACTTGATGAGAAACTAACTATAGCTTTTACTGTGCCAGTTATGTGTTAAACAAAAACGAACACTAAAGCTAGTATAATATTCAATATTTTAGAAAGGTTGTTCAAGAAAAATAATGCGTAGAAATACTTTTGGCTTTGCTATTGGCGCTGCAGTAGTTGGTTTAAGCTTGGGCTTAGCCATATATGGCTGCGGCGACAGTGGCTCTACTACACCTAATCCTTTAGGGCCGCAAAGAGTAAATGGTCAAGTTATTTTTGACTACAATATTTTGAGTGAAAGTTTGGCCAAAACTGATGTTGCAGCCAAAATTGCTACCGTAAAGTATGCTTTTAGCGGCATCAATGCGGAAAAAGAAGCTTTTACCGATTTAAAAGATACTTATACTTACACTTTCAAACATAAGAGCGAAGCTTATGAGCAGCAAGTGCCTATCGACGAAGTAAATACTAGTGCTGACAAAGTTACCGCTGCTTATTATGATAGTGACAATAATTTAGTAGCTATCGGCATAAACGATCTGGAATGGAATCAAGAGAGCAAAACAGCTCACGTAATCCAACCGCGAATAGATAGTGTTGACGAAAATTCTACTCTTACTTTAACAGCCGATCCTTATATCGTGCCTAAAGGGGAACAAACCGCCCTTACTTTTACCATTACTCCCAGTGTAGAAGGCGCTGACGCTGTCGATATGACCGCTTTTGTTTCTTTTAGCAATATCGACGAAAAAGTGTTGGCTCCAGTAGCTGGACAGCCTGGCCTTTATACTGGCGTAGAATATAGCACTGACGCCGGTTTACAGCCTGCAGCTACCATTGGCAAAAATATTAAAGCTACTATCGATCAGCCTATTTATGTAACTGACCAAAAACTTGCTACTTTGGAAATAATGCCTGCCGACGTAGATGGGGTCAAAATTACTGTTTTAGATAAGCAAGAATTTTACGAGCCTATTGAAGGTGGCCGCTATTTCCATATGCTTTATACTGATGAAGTCTTAAAGGATAATGGCTACATGCTCGGCACTGTAGGTAAAAAAGTTGTAACCTTCCACCCCAAAAACGAATACTCGAGTGCTACTCCGGAAGCTAGAGATATAACTGCAGCAGCTAACGATCAGCCTATGCAAGTTCTGGCTTCTTATAGCAATATTACAGGCCAAGGCCCCGTTCCGCCTACTATGGATGTAACTAACGACGCAAATACTACTATTGAATCTAAGCGCGAAGTTCGCACCTGGGCTACTCCCAGTGCTGCCGATGTTGACTATATGAGCGTAAATGGCAATGTACTCCATGTTGACGGAGTCAATACCAGCGACAACTTCTATTCCGTTTCCGCCAAATATAAAGATATAAATAGCGAATCACTCACAGTGGCTGTCAGCAGCGCTTCAGCTTATTTGGCTTTTGTCAATAAAGATACCGGCGAATGGATGCCTAATCAAATTAAGTACGTAAATGGTGGAGTAAATGACTACAATATGTCTTTAGCGGCTATTGTGCGCACTAATAGCATCTGGAAATATGGCGAAAAATGTGACTACTATCTTAGCGAAGTTATCGATATTCCTACAAATTGGATTGCCGAAGGTCAATATCCAAATGTAGCCGATATTGATACTGCTGCAGCGGGGATCAGCGAATATAAACAAACGGCTGCTGGAGCTAATAGCTACAGCTTAAAGTTGGGCGGATACCCCAAAGCTGATACCTATTTAAAAATAGATCGCCCGACTGGTGCTACCTATCCTGTATTATATAATACTAAGATAGTCAGATGGTAATTGGTCAGCACTAGTGCAAAAAAAAGAGGCAGCCCACCAATGGTGAGCTGCCTTTTTAATTATAAAATTACAGCCAGCTGGGTTTAGCCATATCTTCGGACATTACACCATCAGTCATAGTGAAATGCTCTAAACTACCAGCTTTAGTCTGAATGCAAAGATATTGCAAAGCCGAATCGGCAGCCGCCTTTAAGCAACGCTGACCTTTAGGATCGATGCGGAAACAGTCGCCTTTTTTAATTTCAGTTTCGACTCCGTCCACGAAGAGGAGGCCTTGGCCATCTAAAATGATGTAAATTTCCTCATTCTCTTTGTGAGCGTGAACAAAAGGCACACTAGCGCCAGCGGGCAGAGAATTGTAAGAAATTTCGGCGCCGGTTAAGTTGAGCATGTTGTGCAACTCAACGCGGTTTTCCTCAAAATTGATATGTCCCAATTGATAATTAGCCATGGTTTTTACTCCTTAGTATAAGTTTTTAATTCGATATCGAACTAAAAGGCTATAAAAAAATCGCCTAACCAGCAAGTAAAGAAAACTGCTACTCAATACATTTGCCTAAAAGCTTTTCCAAAGTTTCAGCTTCAGCAGCATTGAGCTTTTCTGCCAGCAAATTGGTTAGGCCTTGAGAAATACTTTCGAATACTGGTTGCAAAGCCAAGCCCTTTTCAGTTAAGCCCACCAAGGTGCTGCGCGAATCTTCAGGATTGGGCCAGCGCTTGATATAACCGCTTTTTTCTAGTTTGTCGGCTAGAACTGTCAAAGTAGACTTGCTGCGCCGTACAAACTTGGCCAAATCGCTCATTGTGCAGACTTTGTGTGTGAACAAGTAGGCCAGCATATCTCCGTGGCTGGGCGACAGACTTTGCAAACCGGCTTTTTTTAGCTCGGTCAGCAAGTAGGCATTGCCCTTTTCTCTTAAACGAGAAGCGTAACGGAAAATGTACTGACACTTCATGGCTGCAATATAGTTCGATATCTAACTAATGTCAAGAGGCATAACACTTTTTGTGGTAAAATTTTGCAACGTCTTGAAGTTACCATTGATATACCAAGCCAAGGAGGAGGCGAGTTATGATTCTGTATCATGGCAGCAAAGAAATTGTAGAATCACCGGAAATTCGCATTCAAAGATATAATAAAGATTTTTATTTTGGATTTTATTGCACGCTAATACCGGAACAAGCTATTCGCTGGGCTATCCGTTTTAATGGTGTCGGTTACTTAAATGAATACGAGTATACTCCGAATGATAGCCTGAGAATTAAACACTTCGATGAAATGACTGAAGAATGGCTTGATTTTATCGTAGCTTGTCGTCTAGGAAAAGCTCATGATTATGATATTGTAGAAGGGCCTATGGCTAATGATACAATTTTTAATTATGTGCAAAATTTTGCCGATGGACGGATCAGTCGTGAAGCTTTCTGGGCTTTGGCTAAATTTAATAGACCAACACATCAAATTAGCTTCCATACTGCGCGAGCCTTAGCTACTTTGTCTTTTATTAAATACAGTGAGGTCGGTAATGAAAAACAATAACGATTTATTTTACACTTGCAGCTTGTTGGAATTTATCGCTCGCGAGCGCAAGCTTAAGCGTTCAGATTTGGTTAAATTTTTGGGGGAAAAGACTATAGCTAGAATATACAATTATGCCGACGTTTTTCATTGCGAACCTATTGCCAAAACTGCCGACGATTTCATAACCAATTATTCTATTCCCGAAGGTACTTTCGATAATGTGGCCGCTTGCCGCTATCTTGTGCCGGATTATTGGACGATAGGGGAAGTATACGAGCGCTTAATTGAAGATGTGTGCGGTGATGACGAAAAACAAGTTATTCCTAATTTAATGGCTGTATATACATCTTGGATCGATGCAGCTATCTCTAATTATAATACCGATTTTTACTATCAATCGCGGCAATATATCTACGTTTGCTATCAAACGGGTGAAGTTTGCGAATAGAAAATAATCTGCGCATACTAAAAGTATATATATGCATATATAGCACAGATGGCAGCTATAGCGCTTAAAAAGTTCGTGGCAAATCAAAAAATTTAGCAGGTAATAACCATTTTAAGCGAAGTGAAAAGCCGATTTTTAGAAAGGAATATCTTGTTTTCATGTTATTGAACGTCGACACAACGAAGACTTCCGTAATTGAAGAGCTTTTAGGTAGCGAAGCTGAGTCTTTGCTCCAGCACGAGTGCAAAACTATCGATAAAAAAATGCTCCACCTTCCCGGCGGAGATGTGGTCAATCGCATTTACTGCGAATCCGACCGTAAGCCCCAAGTGTTGCGCAGCTTGCAACAATTGTTCGGCACCGGTCGTTTGGCCAACACTGGCTATCTGTCCATTTTGCCTATCGACCAAGGCATCGAGCACAGCGCTGGCGCTTCTTTCGCTGCCAACCCCGCTTACTTCGATCCGGAAAATATTGTTAAGTTGGCCATCGAAGGCGAATGCAACGCTGTTGCTTCTACTTTTGGCGTCTTGGGATCCGTAGCTCGCAAGTACGCTCACAAAATTCCTTTCATTGTAAAGCTCAACCACAACGAGTTGCTCACTTATCCTAACTCCTTCAAGCAGATCCTTTTCGGAACCGTGCGTGAAGCTTGGGATATGGGTGCTATCGCTGTTGGCGCTACCATCTACTTCGGCAGCGAAGATTCTCGCCGTCAGATCGTCGAAATCGCTCAGGCTTTCCACGAAGCTCACGAGCTCGGCATGGCCACCATTTTGTGGTGCTACGCCCGTAACGACGCTTTCAAGGTTGATGGCGTAGACTATCATACCGCCGCCGACTTGACCAGCCAGGCCAACCACATTGGCGTGACTATCGAAGCCGACATTATTAAACAGAAATTGCCTACCGTAAATGGCGCTTTCAAGAAGATCGGTTTCTGCAAGAAAGATGAGCGCATGTACACTGAGTTGAGCAGCGACAATCCTATCGACATGTGCCGTTACCAGGTAGCCAATTGCTACATGGGCCGCATGGGCTTGATTAACTCTGGCGGACCTTCTGGCTCTAACGATTTAGCTGAAGCTGTCAGAACCGCTGTTATCAATAAGCGCGCTGGCGGTATCGGCTTGATTTGCGGACGTAAAGCTTTCCAGCGTCCTATGGAAGAAGGCGCTCGCCTCATCCACGCTATCCAGGACGTCTATCTCAACCACGATATTACTATCGCCTAATTGAGAAACTGATTTTTTTTATGGTTCTCCACTACCTAATAAGTAGGAAGAGAATCTCTGTTGGGAGTCTGGGCCTTGCTGAAAAAACGGGAAGGCTCAGACTTTTTCTATTTTATGGCGCATTTTGCTCTTTTGTTAAAAATAAGGCAACAGTTTTCTCGGTTATTTCTAGTAAAATAGCGCCGAGAGTTTTTGTTTTTTCAGACTCCCACCATAAATATGTGGAAAGTTCCAGGTACTTAAAATATGATAGGTTCTATTCACACACCTAATTACGATAACTACACTACGCAGTGCTCTGGTCATTGTAAGAATCCTAACAGGAAGCCCTGCGAAAAGCCCGTAGCCAAAGATATTGAGTTTTCTTACAATGCTCAAGATCAGTTGGTGCAGTCTGCTGGCACTACTGAAGTTGAGGGCGTAGTTATTTACAAAGAAGCCGTCTTTACTGATCGCACCAAGATGAAACGCGGCGACTTGAAAACTAACGCTGATGGAGCGGTAATTTACGATCAAAAAACCAATCCCAAAGAGTTTACCTCTGCTCACGTATTTGCTGCCGTGAATAACACCTTGGAGATGTTCCAAGATGCTTATGGTGAGAAGATCCCTTGGGCTCTCCCTGGCAATAGGATCCCCACCGATAGAATGAAGATCGTTCCTGATGGCGGCGAAATGCTCAATGCTTATTATTCCCGCAGAGACGTTTCTGTAAACTTCTTCCACGCTGTCGATCCCGCTACCAACGAAATGGTTTACTCTGGTCAGTCCGGTGAAGTCGTCTCTCACGAAGTCGGCCACGCCATGCTCGATGGCTTGCACCCCGAATATTTGCAAGCTTGGAGTCCCGATCCCGGTGGGTTCCACGAGTCTTTCGCTGATATGACCGCTTTCATGATGGCTACCCAAGATGACGCTACTTGCGAATTGGTAGCTCAGCAAACTGGCGGCGACCTCACCAAAGACAATAGCTTGTCTCTTACCGGTGAAGAGCTTGGTACCGTTATCGGTCACGCTACTGGTGACACCAGCCGCAACAACATCCGCAACGCCAACAACAAGTTTAAATGGGTCGATCCCAAAACTTTGCCCGAAAATCCTCCTAAGGGTGGATTAGGCACCGAAATGCACAGCTGGTCTCAGGTTTACACTGGCGCCATGTACGATGCTTTCACCGTAATGGTCAAGCGTGGTATGGAAGAAGAGGGCATGACCGCTGCTCAGGCCATTAAAGATTGTGGCCAGCAATTCATCAACCTTTACGCTGCTACTTTGAAGGATGCTCCTAAGGGCGACTTCACCTATAAGCAGATGGCCAATTGCATGCTCAAAGCCGATCGCGAGCACATGGGCGGCAAGAACCAAGAGATTTTGCGCAACGCTTTCGTTGGTCGCAACATTTTGCAAGACGGTATGAGCATTAACGAAACTCCCGATTACGGTATGAGAAACACTCGTACCATGACCGTATCTTTAGATGGCGACTTCGGTATGTTCTCTGGCGCTAAAGTCGACACTTTAGTCGACGCCGACAAGATGTATGCTAGCGACTCCACTCGTCCGGAAGCTACCGATCTCAAGCACGACATGAAGCGCTTGATCGACGCTGGCCGCATTCTCTATACCGAGCCTAACCAAACTCTTCAGACCAAAGATCTGTTCGACAAAGACGGCGTACCTTACGCTGGTGTAGTCCGCTGGATCGATGGCAACATGGTTATCGAGAAGAACACTATTATCGCCTAATTTGTGTCAATAATTTAGTGCTCTAAAGAGGAGCGCCCCCGCCGAGAGTGATTGGCGGGGGCGCTTTTTCGTGGTGGCCAACATGCACAAAAGGCTTGGCGGCTACTTGGTGTTAGGTTTAGCCCAAATATATTGGCTGAAATTTGTCTGTGGGTTGGCCGCTGAAGGGTCATGGTGAACATGGCCGCCGCGTAGCGATTCTAAGCGAGTTAACACATTTATATAACGGTTAGTGGCCATCCACAATGAGGCTTCAGCCCAGGTTAAAGGTGTGTTTACACCGGGCAAATAAGCCTTTTGTGAATGAGGGGGCAAAGTACTGACACATTGCCAAGCTTCGGGAACCGACCAAGCTGGAGCCGGAGCGCCGTTAGCTTTTACAGTCACATTTTCTGGGGTAATGCGAGCATAAGCGCGATTGATATTGCGATTGGCCCCAGCTAAACATTCGCTTACTAGCTTTGCTTCGGATTGGCTAAGCTGTGGCTTTTGGTTTGGCTTAACACGACGGGCCGCTTTTTCATAGATAGCTTGGGCTTGTTCAGCATAGCCGCGAGCCAAATCGGAAACTAAAAACCACTGAGCTTCGCAATTGGGAGTGGTCAATTGGGAGCGGGCTATAAATACGTCGGCTTCACTAGCGTCTTTAGAACCAAATTCTTTCAATATGTCGTGCCAAGCCAAATTGACATGGCCATTAGGATCGCAAGCTATATTATAATTCAAGTTTAAGTAGCTATCGGGAGAGAGAGCTTTACTGCCATTTTTTAAAGTTAAATTGAAAGGAGCGTAACGCAAAGCTCCGTGTTCTCTAACTAAAGAATTTTCCAGCCCTTGCAAATTGTCGATATGTTTGCGCACACTGACTAAATAGTTATCATCTAATTGGACTTGGGTGGAAGAAAGCAAAGCTAAAGAAATGTCTTTCTCGCGATTGCCGGGACTTTCAGCATAGTAAGTTTGACGCACACGCTCTATACCGCGCTTAAAGGCCTTTTCTATATCTTGGCGGCGGCTGAAAATATCGCCGTGTTTCTGACAACGCAAAGCGTGGCGCAATCTAACGATACCTTTATTGGAATCGTAAGCTTTGTTGTACATAATATCGAGAACTTCATCTAAGGCGTCGTTTATAGCTTGCGTATCCCAAGTCAAACCGCCGGGGAAGGGCACTTCTTCCCAGTTGCCGGCTGAAGGAGCGCTAGAATAATCGATACTGACAAAATAAGCAGTTAAGTTTACTATAGCTTGCAAAAATTGTGGCGAAGGATTGTCTATGCCGCGCTCCCAGTGTTTTAAGTAACCATCACGCAAGGCTGCCATAAAAGCGCGTAAAGCCAGACCGTGTGATTCTAAGCGTTTATTATTAAACCAGTTTTTGTCTCGCTCTAGAGTGTTGGGATAAAAAATATGAGCAACACCTTCTATTGGGCCGCCTTCGCGATACGACTTAGGATTATTAATAGCTTTATCAAAGGCTTTTTGTTCTACTGGACTAGTGTAAAACTTGGCCAAAGTATTTAAAGCTTTAGTCCAAGCTTGAGGGTTTACTTCAGTTTCTAAAAGGCCAGCATGGATAGTATCAGTAACCCAAGTGCGGCTGGACATTTCTGGATTTTCCCCTTCAGGAATATCGCTAGTAGTAATTAAACCGTTTTTTTCGTTTAAATTGATACGGAAAACTCGATGGTGCAAGGCCAGATCGCGCAATTTTGTGAGAGAAGTGCTGCTATATTGAGTTTGCATAAGCGCAAAAATAGCTTTGTTGTAAACGGGCACTTCATAGTCGGGCCCAACAAAAGTTTGATAAGTGAGGTTGGTGGCCGCTTGCATAGTTACTAAAGTATTGAGTAAGACCGAGACGCCATTTTCTGTTTGAGCCAATTTTTCCCAAGTTAAGCGGCAGTCTACCTTGTGTTTTTGGGGCAAGTTATTTAAATCCGGCACTTCAATGCTGTCGGTACCAAGAATTTGACTCAATTGCTCGATCCAAGGAGCATCGGAAATTTGAAAATTGCGCCCTTCTTTTTGCATAGCTTTTAATTTAGCAATACTTTGAGCAACAAATTTATTAACTTCAACAGCGGAAAGGGCTGTTTGAGGAGCCGACACAGCAGTAGAAGATGAGGGCGTTGGAACGTTGCCTTTTGCTGAAACTGAAGGAGCAGCCCAAGCGGAAAGGGGCAAACTGATAAAGCAAGCTAAAGCCAAAAGATGAGAGGTAAATTTCATAAAAAATGGCTCTCCTAAAAGTATGGGATAAAACTAACGGCAAGCTAGTCTTTTAACTATCTTGCCGTAGAATTAAAGGAAACTAATTTTTGATACTTTTGGGTTGTGGCGAAATAGATAACACTTTGTCACACTCAGTAAGCAAAACATTGTCTCCGCGACTAATTTGACGATCTAAAAGCGCTTTAGCTACGAAGCTGCCAATCTCTCTAGAGAAAAGACGATGCAAGGAAGCGGCTCCGTGGCCTACATCTTCATTTTTCTTAATGAGGTAAACTTTTACAGTTTCATCTACGCTTAAAGTGAGGTTGTGCTCGTGCTTAAGCTCTTTGGCCAATTCGTCAATCCAAGTATCCAGCAATTTAAGCTGATCCTTATCACTAATAGGCGGGAAGAAGACCGTTTCGTCCACTAAGCTTATAGTATCGGAGCGCAATACTGTTTCGATATCGGGCATAAGTAAGCGTTCATACTGATCTTGGGAGCTGTCTTCTTTGTCTTTGCTCTTGCGGAAGCCGACGTTGGCATTTTTGAAAAATTCAGCGTCAATAGACAAAGAGAGAATAATAATATGATCGCGGAAATCGAGGCGGCTGCCGTCGCTGGTCATAAAACGGCCTCGCTCCAAAATCTGGTGGATACATTCCATAGCTTTGGGGTGGGCTTGCTCTATGTCTTCGATATAGATAACTCCAAAAGGAAATTCGCGATTGAGTACACCCAAAAGTGAATCTTGGCCGCCGCTGCCTATAAGTTGAGCGGCTCTGGCTTCATCACTGAAATCGCCTAAGCTCAAGCGAGCGACACGATCAGAATCGTTAAAAAGGAACTTGGCTAAGTTGCGAGCCAAAGTTAAGCGGCCCGATCCGCGTGGTCCCACAAATAGGAAGCTGGCAATAGGGCGACTGCTGCCCAAAAAGCCTGCCCAAGAGCGAGTTAAAGTGTCGGCAATGCGAGCAATAGCCGCTTCTTGTACCACGACGTTGCGCTTGAGCTCTTCACCACACTCGGAAAGACGTCGACGCCATTTATTATTTTGTTCGGCTGTGCTGCCTTTGCTGCGGAAAGAAAGCACTTCAGGACGACGCGTAGTCGGCTCGGCCAGCATGTCCTCAATGTCGGAGCACCAGCGTTTTGATTCGTCTTCGTCCTTAACTAAAACTTGGGCCGCTTCACAACTAAATTCATCTAAAAGTGACCACAATAAATGGAGTGTGCCTACTGGCTTATTGTAAGTTTGGGCAAACTCTTCGGCACTGTGGAACATCATAATATTGCGCAAGCTGCGAGGAGGATCGTCCACTTTTTTAGAGCCGCGCCCCAAGAGCTCGATCAATTTTTTGCTAATTTTAGTGTAGCTTATGCCTTTGCCACGCAAAAAGATAGCTGCTTGACAATTTTTCAAAGCCAAAATAGCTAAAAGCAAATGTTCGGCAGTGACAAATTGGTGCTTTAGCTTGGTGGCCTCTTCTTTAGCTTGAACTTTTACTTTTTCTAAGTTGCTAGTATAAAGTTTCATCTTTGCTTTTTCCCCTTTGGCAAAACTAAGAATCTATAAGCCAGGCTTTGACAGCTTGACGAGCATTTGAGCAAAGGGTCAAATTAGGCGTCGACCAAATAGTTTGCGGCATATGCTCCATATCAGCGTTGATAGCGCGAGGCAAAATAAGGCGTTTCCACCTTACGCCAGCATCATACATGCGTTGCAAACCAGCGGCCAACTGAGGCGAACTATAGACGCGACCTTGCAAATCGAGGCGTCCGCCTACTACACACAAAGCGCCGCCGGAAGTGCCGCTGAGAGCTCCTACCATAGCTAAAAGGAAAGCCAAGCCCAGCTCTTCACCGGCGCCCAGGTTTTCATCAGTTAAAGATTCGTTGCCTAAATATTCGGAAAGCAAATTGAGCTCGCGATTTATATCAGCGCTCATATCGCGCAAATGGATGTGGAAATCGTAAGCATTAGGATCGGGCAAACCTAAATTCTTGGCTTCAGAGCGCAAATAAGTCCAGGCAATTTCCATAGTGGAAGCTACGGTTTCTGTACCGGTTACTTTTACTATGCCGCTACCATCCATAGCTCTAGCACTAATACCTAAAGCCACTATACCGCTATTAGGCACAGGCACAGCGATAATTTCATTAGTGAAAGAGTCTTCTTCTACAGGAGTGAGAGATTGCACCTGAATGCGAGCTAAGCGATATTTTAAGGTCTGATCGGAAGTTTTGTAATAATTGGAAAGAAGCTTCCAGATCTCTAAATTTTTGGCCACTTTAGGATTAGAAGTCATACAACCTTCCAAAACGGAAATGGCTTTGTCGTAGCGCTCTTGGCGAGCATATACTTTAGAGGCACCTACGGCCGCTTCGGCAGTTAAACTCAAGTTGTCAGGGTAGGTGATTAAGAGCTTTCTCCAAGCTTCGATAGCTTTATCATATTCGCCGCTATCGCACAAAAGTTCAGACTCTAAAGTTGTGCTAGCTGAAGCTGCGGCAATTTCATCTTTAATTCCGGCTGCTGACTCAGAACCAGATTTATTGGCCTGAGACTCACTGGCTTTTGTCTCTTCTTTAGCCTGAGCATTTTCATAAATTTTGGCCGCTGCTTCAATTTGGCCAGCTCCCAAAAGGCAGCGCGAATACATGCGGCGCAAAGAAGGTGATTCGGTAAGCAAGGGGCCGAAAGCACTGAAAATTTGTAGAGCTCTAATATATTCTTCGCGTTCCATATGGATAGAAATAATTTCTTCAATAGGAGCAAAAGGATTGAGCTTATCCGAATTATCTATGCAATCGGAGCAAAGGCGTAAAGCGTCGTCGTAGCGTCTTTGAATATGAGCAATACGAGCCCGCATAAGCATGGCACTTTCGCTTGACCAATTGAGATTGAAGCGATATTCGCACCAAGTTTGCTCGGGATCTAATTCGACAACTTTTTTAAATTCGGAATCGGCACTTTCGAAATGGGCAATGCGCATATAAAGGAGGCCCATTAAATAGCGCATGGGTAAGCTATCGTATTCGGCTTCCAAGGCGCTGCTAGCCAATTCCAATAAGCTTGTTTCTTCGTCGATAGCATCTTGGCCTAAGACAAAAGATAGCAAAGCTAAGGAAGCGCGTAACTCCGGATCGTCAGGAGATTGCTCAAGTCGCTTTTTGTACATTGAGCGCAGCAGTAATAAGTCTACAGCCATATTTTCGCGGGCTAAAACCGCTCCCCAGCGATCTAAAGGAAAACTGCTGGCTCTATCAATTTGGGCCCACTGGTTATAGGCGGTAATAGCTTCGCTTACTTTGCCTGCTTTTCTATTTATATAACCTGACCATTCGTAGACAAGAGAGCGAAAATAAGAACTTGGATCTAACTCGGCGGCTCTGTTGAAAGCTTTAAAAGCCCCGTCAGTGTCGCCGTTGCGCAGACAAGCTTCGCCTATGCTGACGTGCAAGTCAACATTGTTCGGTTCACGGTGGGAACGCTCTAAAAGCTGCTCTACGTACTGACGGGAAGTCAATTTATTACTCACAGAGTCGATTTTCTAGGTTAATAGGGCTTGAACCTTCGCTCAGGCTATAGTTTTGCAAAATAAGAAAGGCCCTGCAGCACTGTAAAAGCGGCTCAGGGCCTTTAAAGCTTGGAAGCAAACTAAATTTACAAAAGTGAAAGCTTCCTATTTATCTTTGTCTTTATCTTCATCTTTATCTTTATCGTCTTCTTCCGGCAAAGGACGGGGCGACCAGACAAAAACGCACTTGGGAGAGCGCAAACCGAAAGTAGGCTCTAAGCTGTCATACACTTCCCAAGAACTGGCTTGTTTAGGATCTAAACATACAATGCGATCATTGCCAGTGTCAGCAATATATATTTTACTGCCGTCTTCGCTGCAACTTAAGCCCTTAGGCTCCAAAAATTGGAAGCTGCCTCGTCCATAAGAGCCAATCTCCAGAGGATTTTTACCTTTAAAATTGTCTGTTTTTACTAAGCGCTGATTGGCTGTATCCACAAAGAATAAGCCGTCGTCAGTTTTAAGAAACTGAGTAGGAGTAAAAGTGGCGCCGCTGAGACCTTGGCCGCGGTAAATAGTCCAGGTGCTGGGCAAAGCCGTTAAGTCAAAAGGAATACGCACAATTTGGCCACGCATGCTGCCTTCGCCGCAACATACGTAAAGGTTGCCTTCCATATCTAACCACAAATAGCCAGGCTGTTTGATTTTGTCATCTTTAAGCTCGGCCATAGGAGTAGTATCACCGAATTTTTCGTAAACTAAAATGCGATCATTGTCGGTGTCGGAAATATAAAGGCGCTTACCGTGAAAAGCTACGCCGCGAGGGCCATTGAAGCCGTTGTTCATTTCTGTCCAGCCCAGGCCGCGAATATCGTCTAAGCGGATGATACGATTATTTCCACGATCGGCAATGTAAATTTTGCCAGTTACGTCTACCCAAATTTGTTCAGGATTGAGAAAACGTCCCAAACCGCTGCCACTTAAACCCAAGGGATAAAAATCTTCACCTCGCAAGTTTTTCATATAGACAATGCGGCCGTTGCCAGTATCGGAAATCCAAATTCCGCTCAAGCGTTTGTAATCTTCGGGGTTGGAGGATTGGAGTATGCTAAGACGAGGCTTTTTATCCATTTCCAAATTGATAGTTTTGGTTTTGCCCTTTTGCAACTCGGCATTGAGCTCTTTTAAACTTTGGGCTGCTTCTTGATCTGGGGAGATCTCTTGAGGAGCAGAAACAGCCTTTTCCGTTTGTACTTGTTCTTGAGCGTTTGGGGCCGTTTGGTCAGCTGATTCAGGTTGAGAAGTAGCCTCGGTTTGCGATGATCCAGCTTTCTCTTCGCTATTACTGGTTGTAGTGGCTGCGTTTTCGGGAGCTTTTTCAACAGCAGTAGCTTGAGTGGGAACTTCTGATTCTGCAACTGAGGCTTTCGAGTCTTCCGCTACCTGAGCTTGAGAGGGGAGCGCTACTGAAAAGGCAGCGGCCAACCACAGTGTCAGTGACACTAAAAGACCAATTATAAAAAACTTATATCTGGTAAGCAAAAATACTAATCCTCCGCGCCGTTTGGGCGCCAAATATGTTAAAAAAGCCCCACCCACTATTCTTTACTTTATTCTGTGCAAAATTGTTTGCCTGCAGGCTTGACCCCTCTTCAAAAAAAGAAATAATTTTCCCCCCTGACCAAAAATAGCAGGGGTCAAGCTTGTCAAGAAGAAGGCAAGGCCACTTTTGGGTGAGAGTATCACCTTGTAACTACAAGCTTTTGGCTTGAGTTTGCCGGGCCTAAGTAGATTGGCTAAGCATCTACTTTAGGTAAGAAGAGGCAAAAAAAGAATAAGAAGAGGTGTGTTATGGAAATTCTCGATGTTCTGCGCAGTAAGGCTGCGGCCAATCGCCGTCACATTGTGCTTCCTGAGGGAAAAGATGACAGAACTTTACAAGCTGCCCGCATGGTGACTGACCGCAGCTATGCCAAAGTTACCGTTATCGGTAAGCCCGAAGAAGTACGTGCCCGCGCCAAAGAGCTTGGCTTCTCCTTAGAAGACGTAGACATTTTGGATCATACAACTGCCGACGATTTCGAAGAATATGCTAACGCTTACTATGAGTTGCGTAAAGCTAAAGGTATGACTCCTGAAGAAGCTCACGCATCTATGGCCGACCCTCTCTATTATGCCAACATGATGGTACGTTCCGGCAAAGCCGATGGTACCGTCGCTGGAGCTACCAACACTACCGCCCACACCGTACGCGCCGCTTTAAAGTGCTTAGGTGTACAGCCCGGCCTCAAGACCGTTTCTAGCTTCTTCTTGATGGTTGTTCCTAACAAAACTTTTGGCGAAAACGGCGCCATGATCTTCGCCGATTGCGGCGTAGTTATCGATCCCGATCCTTTGCAATTGGCCGAAATTACTTTGACGACTGCCGATTCTTGCCGACTCTTCTTGGATACCGATCCTCGCATTGCCATGTTGAGCTTCAGTACCAAAGGTAGTGCCAAGAGCGAAAAAATTGACAAAGTTGTTGAAGCTTTAGGCATTGTTAAGGCTCGTCGCCCCGATCTCAATGTAGATGGTGAAATGCAAGTTGACGCCGCTCTGATTCCCAGAATCGGCCAATCTAAAGCCCCCGGCTCTCCTGTAGCTGGCCGCGCCAATGTTTTGATCTTCCCCGACATTCAGTCTGGTAATATCGGTTACAAGTTGGCTGAGCGTATGTCTGGTGGCATCGCTATTGGCCCCATCTTACAAGGCTTCGACTATGCTTCCAACGACCTTTCTCGCGGTTGCAAAGCTGAGGATATAGTTGACACTGTAGTAATTACTGCTTTGCAAGCTATCGATTGCGAGCGTCGTAAAGCTGAAAGAGCTTAGCGCTTTTCATCTACTAACTTAATGCAAGAGGCCCGCTCCTTTTTAGTCTAGTGTGTGAGACTGTAGAGAAGCGGGCCTCTTTTTGCATTATGTGGTTATAAGGAAAGGAGCTCTTTCACCCAAAAATTGGGTGAAAAAGCTCCAGATCCCTTATTTTCTCATCTACGTCGCTGATTTACTGCGACATATTAGTTGTCGTAACCGTAGTCGCTGCCGCTACCGTCTCCCAGCCAACCGGTCTTATCCACCTGGGAAAGATCCTGGCGCTTAGGTGGATTAACAGAAGGCAAACCGGGGAAGGGATGTACCTTTATCTGGCGCGGCGCGGAGTACCCTAAGTAACCTTCTTGCTCGGCAGCTTGAGCTGCTTCCATAGCAGCTACATCGGGTAAACCTGTGCCACTTTCAGCTATTTGTAATTGCTCAGGCGTAAGCTTGGAAGCAATACGCTCGAGGAACTTTTTCACTACTGGAGTAGCCAGGTTCAGCGGCTCTAGAGTTACAAATTTTTTATAACCAGAATAGGCTCTGATAAGATCGCCCTTATGCTCAGCCAAAATAGCTAAGCCGCGCACGGCAGTGGCATTCATGGCGTCGTATTTAACAGCCTGGGTATAAGCATGTTCGGCTTCAGCTTCACGATGAGCCAGCGAGCAAGTGTCGCCTAAAAGTGACCACAAAACTGAAGAGGCAGGAGCACAACCTGTTTGATGTTCGGCTGATTGACGAACTTCTTCGGCCAATTGAGCTGCTTCTCTGCCGCGTTTAAGCAAAAGCAACAATTTCACTTTACGGAAAACACAATGGATCGAATCTGGATAGAGCTCACAAATCTCGTCCATAGCTTGTAAAGCAGCTTCGAACTGACCCAATTTCATATAAGCCGTAGCTAAGGCTACTGCTAAATTGGTATGTACTTCTTCGGTGGCGTAGTTGCATTCTAAACCATCTTTGGAAGCTTGAATAGCTTTATCCCAATTGCCTTGGCGTACCCAATACTCAGCTAAGCCTAAGTGGCATTTAGCATCACGCGGAGATTGAGCTACCGATTTAATATACAAAGCTTGCGCTTCAGACATTTGTCCCGTGGCCTCTAAAATAGGGGCTATCATGGCCGCGTTGTTGTCTTCGTCGCTCATGTATATAGTGAGAGCTTCGTCATACATGCCCAATTTGAAGTAGAGCTCGGCTAAAGCTTTTTCTATACCGCGACGTATAGACTTGCGTTCGTTGGGATCTTCGACAATATCGCGATAGTAGTCGATAGCATTTTGCGCTTCGCCGCGACGCACATAAAGACGTCCCAACTCCCAGAGAGCTTGAGCATTTTTTGAATCGGCTGAAAGAGCGTCTTTTAAGGTGACGATAGCGTCGTCGAATAAGCCAGCTTGGATTTGCTGGGTAGCTAATAAGTTCCAAGTGCGCTGGTTGGTGCGATCTTTAGCCACCTGGTCTTTAAGTTCGGCAATAAATTCTGTACTGAGTTTGGCCCAATGCTTTTGCAAGCCCAACTGAGCATAAACGCGCAATAACTCAACCTTCCACATGAAGATATTGCGATGCTCGGGATTGGTTTTGATAGCTTGCTCATAGGCGCCGCGAGACTCGGTATAATTTTTGGTTCTGTAAGCCAATCGGGCTGCAGCTTCAAGTAAGCTGGCATTGCTATCGTGATGAATAAGAGCACGAGCAACTAAGCGCAAACCCATTTGTTGCAACTGAGAGCGCTGCTCCGGCTTTAAGCCTTTGCCCAGCATTTCTTCAAAGAAAGTGGCACCTAAGGGGCAATCTTCTTCGTCGCGAAGTTCGATAAGGCGCAAATAGTTGTGCTCGGCAGTAGATAAATCGAAAGCTCGGGCAGAGGTGGCGGCCAAGCGGCGTACTGAATCGGGATCGTCCGGCTGTTGCTCTAATACCCACTGACGCAACTGCTGGGCTTTGGCATAAGCGCCACGACCCTCCAGAGAGTCGGCCAGTTTTACGGCAAAGAAAATATCAGGGCAATGCTCCATGGCCTCTTCCAAGGTCTGTTGCATAGCGTTGTTATCATTTTGCTTGCGCAAAATAGTCAGCTTACGCTTGTAAAGCTCAGGATCATCTGGGTTTTGCAGCAGATTTTGGTTTACTTCTTCAAGAGCTTCGTCGAGAGGCTCGTTGATATCGCCAAAAACTGGCTTGCCAAGACGGTCTGTTTTAGCTTGTCCCTTGACGGGGGCTTGCTTACGTACTAGACCTTTACCCTGATCGGCGCTTTGCTGATCTTTGCCGGGCATAGCAGGTTTGAATTGTTTGCTGGAACCGAACTTTGGAGTCATCGCACTCTCCTCACAGGCGGGAACTTAACCGCCTGGGGTGTTTGACATTCCTCAAGGCTTGCGCAAGGAGGATTCTTGATGTGGAAATGCTTGGCTGCAACTTGAGGAGAGCCTCAGAGACATTTCTTTTCAAGCATAAATTTCCGTGTGTCCCACGGTATTTTTTCAAAAATATTCCGGTCAAAAACCGGAAAAGCACGCGCCCGAAAATAAAGCACACAACCTACCGGTAACTTTTACCTTAACTTAGCAAAATCCTGCCGCAATGTGGCTTGGCTTTGAATATAGACTCGATTTTACATGTCGGTATAATTGCTACTTGTGTTTAGCGTAGGAGATGGGTTTAGGTGAGCGAAAAATATCCCGAGTTGATTGGCTATGATATTTTGATTTACAAACAAAAAAAGTCAGCAGCTTTAACTATATTGTTGATATAAAAGCCGGTATTTGAGATGGACGAGGCCACTTTTCACAGCTGTACGGAACCTAGCAAAATTTCCAATGTTGCACTTGACGATTCTTTAATTATTGGTGGCAAAAGTGGAATAACTATAGAATTAGAGACTTTACCTTTCGTTAATCTTTCTATAGAACAAAACAAAATTCGGCTGGTTCGTTTTATAAAACTTACCAATAATATGGGAAGAGATTGGCATAATTTTGAATGCCGTTTTGAGGCTGACTTTATAGTTCCTAAAAGTATAACTGTCAATTCCTTAAAAAATGGTGAAAGTCTCTACTTAAGTGACATAGATATAAGCTTAAATTACACTTTTTTGTCTTCTTTAGCTGAAAATGTAAAAAGTAAGTTATACGTAAAAATATGTTGGCATAATAAATTGCTTCTTGGGCAAACTGAAGCTTATATCGAGCTTTTTTCTTATGATCAGTGGCTAGGATTGCAAGTTATGCCGGAGTTGCTTTGCAGTTTTGTCACTCCCAACATGGAGACAATATCTTATCTGGGCGGTAAGGTATCCGAAGAACTGCGTCAAGAGACCGGTTCTGGTTCTATTGTTGGCTATCCGGAAGGACGAGAACATGTCTATTCTTTGTGTTGCGCTGCCTATAGAGCCGTAAGTTCTCTTGGCATACATTACATCACCGTACCTGCTTCTTTCGGCGTCCCCGGTCAACGTATTCGCTTTGCTGATAATATTTATAAGTATAAACAGGGAAATTGCTTAGATTTAACTTTGCTTTTTGCTTCTCTTCTAGAAAGTTTCGGCCTTCATCCCGTGCTTTTAATGCAAGAGGGACACGCTTATGTCGGATGCCATACCAAAGATTGGTATTTCGAAGACAGTGTAGTTGAAGATTTACAAAGGATTAGAAAATTAGTAAATCTAGACGAGTTGATCGTTTTTGAAACAACTTTAGCTGCTAGTAAAGCTACTTTCTCCGAAGCAGAGCGGTGTGCCCAAGTAGAGCATCTTCAACTCGATGACCAATTTAAGTGTGCTATTGATGTTGTTCGCTCTCGATATGAAGGAGTGCGACCCTTGCCAATTAAGCGCAGCATTGATGGCTTTGAGTTGGAGCCGGTCAAGGCTTTGCCTAAGGAATTAGCTTCGGAACAAAAACGTCGCTTAAATGGTCATATTGAACAAATTGAGCAAAGTGAAGCGGAATATTCTCAGGGAAGAGTAGAACGCTGGACGCAAAAATTGCTCGATCTCTCTTTGCGCAATCGTCTTTTAAATATGCGTGATGGACGCAATTTTATTCCCCTTATCAGTCCTAATATTGCTGCTTTAGAAGATAAATTGGCCGATAACGAAGAGTTCTCTATAAATCCGGCCGCCAATTTATGCTCTGATCCCCAAGAACTGAAAAACATAACTCTGCTGCGCAATAACGCCATAAAAAGTGAATTGGGCACACTTTTGGAGTGCGAATTTAGAGCGAAGCGTCTATGTAGCCTTTTAACAGCTAATGAACTTGACAAAAGGCTTTTAACGATTTATCGCCAGGCTCGCCTTGATATGGAAGAAAGTGGCATAAATACTCTTTTTATGGTCTTTGGCGTTTTGCAATGGGTCGCCAAAGAAAACGACGCCAATATTCATAAGGCTCCTATTTTGCTTGTGCCTATACGCTTGCGCCGCCTATCTGTTTCCGGAGGATTCAGATTTGCCCGCCTAGATGAAGATACTATAGTTAACGAAACTTTATTAGAACTGTTGCGCAACCAATATAAAATTAATATTCCCGGTCTTCACCCTTTGCCTGCTGATGAATCTGGTGTAGATGTCGCTTTAATTTTTGATCTATTTCGCCAAGCTGTAAAAGATTTGCGCGGTTGGGAAGTTTCCGAGGAAGTTGGGCTAGGCAATTTCTCATTCGGAAAATTTGTTATGTGGAACGATATGAGCGTTCGCCTAGACGAATTAAAAAAGAACCAACTCGTCTCACATTTAATAAGTGGCAACGGCTCATTCAATGACGGCATTGAAGTCTTTCCATCTAATAAATTGGAAGAGCAACTTAATTTGAGCAAATTGTATGCTCCTTTGAGTGCGGATTCTTCTCAACTTACAGCAATATTATATTCACAGCTTGGCAAAAATTTTATTTTGTACGGCCCGCCCGGAACTGGCAAAAGTCAAACGATTACTAATATCATCGCTCATAATCTAGGTTTAGGCAAAAGGGTTCTTTTTGTTTCAGAAAAGAAAGCAGCTTTAGATGTGGTACACAAGCGTCTTAGTTCTGTCGGCTTGCGTCCTTTTTGTTTGGAACTCCATTCTAACAAGGCCAGCAAAGGCGAAGTTTTAGCTCAATTTGAAGAGACTTTGCACCTAACTGACACAGAAAAAAATGAAGATTGGCCTCTAGTTGTCGGCAGCTTAGAAAAAGTCTGTCACAAATTGCAAGGCTATGTGACAATATTGCATAAGTGTTGGCCTAATGGACTTTCTGCTTATGATTGTTTTGCTGAATTAGCCTCAATCGACTCCAAGACAGACATTAACAATTTACTTGACATAGATTGTTTAACTCAATCTAAAGAATCTTTATTGGCGCTCAAAGAGCTAATCGCTGAATTGCTCACTGTTTGGAAAAATAGCGAGCAAAAAGCTCTCCAGAGTTTAACTATCTTGGATAACCACTCTTGGAGTCCCGGGTTTGAACGTGAATTTGCCGACAGTTTGCAAAATTTACTAGAACTTTTAAATGAAATCACTCAAGAGTGCAAGCTACTGGTGGAGCTTTTTAATTTTGATAAAACTCCATCATTATTGTGGTTGGGCAAATTGGTTAAAGCCATACCTAAAATTGAGGCTGCAGCTAATTGTCCTGTCGCTATGTTAAGTGGAAAATTGTCAAAAGCGCAGCAAAAAGTTCAAGATTTTTTGGGCAATTGGCAAAAATACAGAAAATTGGCTGATTATTTCTCTTCTTATAACATAGAGAAGTTGTTAAACTTAGATTTAGCCGGGCTTAAGGCTAGGTTGGAAGAGAATAAAGCCAACTTTTTTGCGGTTCGTTTTTTGAAAAATAAAACTTTACTTAGAGAACTTGAGGGCCTAAAAAAACTTGGCGGTCAACCTTTAAGTGTTGAAGAACTTGAGCGTCTTATTCCTCAAGTTCAGGAGTATATTGCCTTTAGTCAAAATTTGGCTCACCTGGAAGCTGAAATAAAAGCAATTTTAGGGCCAACTTGGAGTAAAGACTCCGATTGTAGTAAGTTATTGGAGCAGTGTGAGAAGATCTGGGATCTGGAAACTGAGCTCAATAATTTGTATGGCAATTCTGCTGCAACTTCTATATGGGAAAAATTACAGTTAATTTTGCCTTCTTTAGATGAGAGACAAGCGGAAATTCTTGATAAATTTGCTGCCTGTTGGCTTAAATTTGAAAAAAGTTGGCGTTCATTTTCAGATAGTTACGCTAAACAATTAACTAAAACTGATACGCTAGATGATTTGCGCACAATATTGCTTTCCCTTGAGCAAAACAAATCATTTTTGCGTCAAGCTATGCGCTATTTGGCAGTTAAGGCTAAATTCGACAATTGCCATGTCAGCGCTTTTATAGAAAAATTGGAGGCAGGCAATATCGAGGCCGACAGAGCGGAAGACATTTTTTATAAAGCTTATTGCGACCATATGTTGGAGCAAATTTTTAATCAGGAAAAAACTTTAAGCGATTTTTCTGGCCTTGAACATGAAGAATGCATTAAGAAGTTCTCTGATTTAGATAGCCAATATAGAAAATTGAGTCAAAAGACAATTTTTGCCAAATTAGTTGCCAAGCTTCCCGGTCAACATGCTACTGGCTTAATAAATACAGAGCTTGGCGAACTTAGACGTGAGTGTGCCAAAAAATCACGTCGCAAGCCGGTACGTCAGCTTTTAGAACTTATTCCCAATTTGGCGCCTATTTTAAAGCCATGCTTTTTGATGAGCCCCTTGTCAGTAGCTCAATATTTGCCTCCCGATACAGAGCCTTTTGATCTTGTAGTTTTTGATGAAGCTTCACAAATTCCGGTTTGGGACGCTATAGGAGTAATTGCCAGAGGAAAACAGCTTATTGTAGTGGGCGATCCAAAACAAATGCCGCCTACAGATTTCTTTCAGAAAAAAGACAGCTCGGACTTGGATGATACAGCGGTTGTCGAGGATATGGAAAGCATTTTAGATGAATGTCTTACCGCCGGAGTACATTCTGCCCGTCTCAATTGGCACTATAGAAGTAAGCATGAAGAGCTTATTTCTTTTAGCAACCATTATTATTACGACGATAGTTTATTCACATTTCCTTCTGCTTATAACACTTCCGATTTTGGAGTTCAATTCAATTTTGTTAGTAATGGAATTTATGGTGAGAATGGTCAACGCACCAACGAAGCTGAAGCTAAAGCCTTAGTTAATTATATCTTTGCTAAATTGACTACTCCTGGAGTGCGTCAGCGCAGTTTAGGAATAGTAACTTTTAGTTTGCCACAAAAAGAGCTTATTGAAGAGCTATTAGAGCAAGGACGACGTCAACATCCAGAATGTGAAGCTTATTTTAGTGAGCAAAACGATGAAGCTATTTTTGTGAAAAATTTGGAAAACGTCCAAGGTGACGAGCGTGACGTCATACTCTTTTCCATTTGCTATGCTCCCAATGCTCAGGGACGTTTTTCTATGAATTTTGGCCCCCTCAATCGCAATGGAGGAGAGCGCCGTCTTAATGTGGCTATTACCAGAGCTAAAGAACAAGTAGTAGTATTTTCTTCAATTTACGCTTCTCAGATAGATTTAACTCGTACCAGAGCTCTTGGAGCTTCTCACTTAAAAGCTTTCCTTGAGTATGCCGAAAAGAAAGTAAACATGAGAGCTGATTTGCATACTGCCAGTTCTTCAGAAAATGCTATAGAAGCTTTGGCCAATTTCTTGGCAACTCAGGGGTATAAAACTGAACGCAATTTAGGCAATTCAAAATATAAGCTCGATTTGGCTGTCTATAATCCCGATTACAAGAACGAGTATTTGTTGGGTATAGAAAGTGATGGACGTGCTTATGCCGCTCAAAATACTGTCAGAGATCGAGATGAACTTCGCGATGATGTTTTAAAAGCTTTGGGTTGGAAACTTTGTAAGATTTGGAGCGTAGATTGGTATTTAGATAGGCAACCTACTTGCCAGCGCTTATTAGATCTGTTGAATAAATTGCGCCAAGAGCGTAAGTCTATCGAAATAGAAAGAGCCAAGCGACAGATAGATAATAGCCAAATTGAGAGCGCTTTTAATTCTGTTGCAATACAGTCTAAAGATAATACTGGCACTGTAAAAACTTCTAATGTTGAGCATGAAGAACGGTTGATTTTACCGTTAGCCGATACAGATACATTGGGAAATATTGATAATTGCCAAGAAACAGATTGGGGCTTAATTAAGGCTGTTCCTTTAGATCCATGTTTCCCCAATCGCCGTGAATATGCTTTGTGCCAACTTTCCGAATTGAATGTTGCTGCTAATAGTGATTTGTATAGTTTAGACAGTAGCTTTGTAAGAGAATATTTGATTAGGATTATCTTAGTGGAAGGGCCTATCTATAAACGGGTTCTGCTCAAAAGATTTTTAAGTGCTTTTAACAATAAACTTAGCACTACGGCTGAACATTTTTTGACAAATTGCTTGCCTAGCGGTTTAGTACAAACCTTTTTCAATAATGAATCTGTAATTTGGCCTAAAGGTGCTACTCCTGACTCTTATAGGATCTACAGAATTGGCACCAATGAAGAGACAAAACGCCCCTTATACGATATTCCTTTAGTAGAAGTAGCTAATGCTATGGAAGAAATAAAAACGAGTTTGCCTACTGATGATGAAGAGACTCTTAATAGAGAAACTCTCAAACTTTTCGGATTAAAAAGCTTAACGTCCAAGGCAGTCTCTTATTTAGCTTTAGCTAAATCATTTTGGCAAGAGCGCACTCAAAATTAGTTGAGGCTGACTCTGTGTAGGCAACTCTCCTAAAGGACTAAGAAAGCTAAATTAGAAAGTCTCCTAGTTATGATTGGTACTACAGTTGCAGATCGTTACGAAATAATTTCTCAGCTTGGCATGGGGGGAATGGCCAAAGTTTATAAGGCCAAAGACTTAAACCTAGGGCGTGATGTGGCCCTTAAAGTATTGCTTGAGTCTGTCTCTGGAAATCCGGAATTTAGGGAGCGCTTTCGTCGTGAGGCCAGAGCTAGTGCTGCTCTGTCTCATCCCAATATCGTGCAAATTTACGACTTCTTTGAATACGATAAAGACGTTTTTATCGTTATGGAATTGGTTGACGGTCGTGATTTACGCGATTATTTGCAAGAGCATGGCCGCTTGAGTATCGATGAAGCGATACGCATAACTCTCGGTGTGCTTTCTGCCTTGGAATTTGCTCACTCCCGAGGCGTTGTTCACCGCGATATTTCGGCTCGCAATGTCATGTTAAGTCGCGACGGCACTGTCAAAGTGGCCGATTTTGGCATTGCTCGCATTGTCGGCGAACGCACCCTCACTCAAGATGGCGAACTTATTGGCTCGGTGCAATATATTTCTCCCGAGCAAGCTAGCGGCGGTCATGCTACTCCAGCGGCCGACATCTATTCTACTGGCGTTCTCCTTTATGAGATGCTTACTGGCGAATTGCCCTTTAGCTCTGACAATGTTGTGAAGTTGGCTTTAATGCACGTGCAAACGCCAGCTCCCAAACCGTCAGCAATTTGCCCAGAAATATCTGAAGCTTTGGACAATATTGTGCTTAAAGCTATGGCCAAGAATCCGGCTCAGCGTTATCGCACCGCTGCCGAAATGACCGCCGCCTTGTTGGCTTTGCGCAATACGGCCGCACCGAGTGCCCCTGTGGCTCCAACTATGCCTACTGCCGCAGCGGCGCCAGGAGCTCTTTTGTCTAAGGCTCCTTCCTATCCTAAGCCAAATGGGGCAGCTGCTCCTGCTGACAACGCTGCAGCAAGTACTATCGCTGCGAACGTAGCTCCTACCAGCAATACTGCTGTAGGCGTTCCAAGTGCGAATGTGGCTCCTACTGGCAATGCTATAGCAAGCGCTGCGGCCAATGTGGCTTCTTTGGGAAGCGTTGCTCCAGGCGCTGCCGCTTTTGGAGCTCCGGCCGAGCACACTATGTTGCGTACACGTTTGCCGCAAAATTTAATCAAGATGCACGAAGATTCGCAAACTGGCCCTACACGCCCTCTGGATGATTCTTCGCCTGTAGATACTGTAGATATCAGTGACTATGGAGATGAGGACTATCAAGATCCAGAGCAAGGGGAATATAATCAGTATTATTCTGAAGACGGTGAGCCCCTTGAAGAGGGAATGGGCGAAGAATACGATCAGAGCGAAGGCAGCGCCGAATCAGGCTCTGTTAATAAGAGCTTGGGCTTGATTATTGCTGTAAGTTTGACTATTCTTATCGCCTTTGTTGCTGGCGTCACTTGGGTAAACTTAAATGCTGCTCCCAACGTTAACGTGCCTTCGATAGTGGGACAAAAGTTGGCCCAAGCTCGGGAAACTGTCAAAGAGGCCGGTTTGCGTTTGGAAGTACGCTCACAAAAATATCAAGCCGGAGCTAAGCCGGGAGTAGTGCTGCACCAGGAACCCGATGGAGGCGCCCAGTTAGTAAAAGATGGTGTAGTTTGGGTCGATGTTAGTATCGGTCGTGAGCTAGTTGCTGTGCCAGACTTAAGCGGTTTTACTGAAGAGCGAGCTTGTGAAGAATTAGATAAAGACGGTTTAGTTTATACTATTGTACCTAAAGAGAGCAGCGCTCCTGTAGGTACGGTCTTTGCTCAAGAGCCCGAAGCTGGCCAAGAAATTGCTATTGGCAACGAAGTGACTGTCTTTATCAGTTTGGGTAAAGGTGAAGATATTATTCCTGATTTAAGTGGCATGAGCTTAAAGAGCGCGGCTGATCTGATGGTCGGTTTGGGTGGCAGCGTCAAGGTAAGATTGCAAAAAGATGATCCCAAAGCGACTGAGGGCACCATTCTTTCTCAAGAGCCAGCTGCGGGTAAGGCTATGCAACGTGGCACAGTTGTTTATGTCGTTGTATGTCACCGAAGTGAAACTAAAAAAGTGGCTCCTTCACTAATTGGCAAGAGCGTGGCCGAGGCTAAAGCTGAAGCTTCCGGCTTAGGCCTGGAATTAGTTGTTGAAGGCGACACTGGCGATAATGCTCGCATCTTGACGCAGAAAACTGAGCCTGGAGCGGTCTTAAGTGGTAATCGCTTGGTAGTATCGGCTTCGGCCCAGGTTACAGTGCCTGATGTTTGTACGCAAACTTACGAGCAAGCTGTGAGCAATTTGCAAAACGCAGGCTTCAAATTAGGTAAAGTTTCTGCTGCCGCTGGTCAAAATGATAATATCGTGATTGAGCAATATCCAGGCGCCGGTCAAGTGGCTCCTTTGGGAAGCTCTGTAGATTTAACGGTCACTAAAGCTGTAGAAGCCGAGTCTACTAGCTCTGCCGATGAAGGTGGCGAGACTGTCAACATTAACGCCGTTCCTTTGCGTGAACCGGAGCCCAGTCCGGTAGCGCCTAGCCATGACGATGCCGGTTCTAACTCTGTGGGTAATGGCCACGGTGGTAGTAATTCCGATGTCAACATTGAACTTCCTGGGGATTTGCCCTAAAACAACTATTAACGAGGTAGAAAAATGCTATACGAGAGAGGAGCCGACTGTAAATCATGGGCGACGAGGTAAACAACAAATCTGACGAAGCTGTGAAGCTTGTCAAGAAAAAGCTGGAGCTTAAGCCCAGCAACGCCCTGAATGGCAAAAGCCTAGGCGACAATAAAGTAGCTCCTTCCCAGGCAAAAGCACAGGAAAATAAGGACAGTTCGCTTGAGCTTGACACTAAGTCCCAAGCTGAGGCCGCTTCTGCCTCTGCCCCAAAGGCTCAGCCTGCGCCTAAAGTTGAAGAGGCCGAGACAATAGCTACTGGTAGCACTCCAGAAAAAGAGGAAAAAGAGGCCAGACATTTGGCTCCTCCTTTGCCTTCAGACGATAAAAAGATGAGTCAAGATGGTCAACTTGAAGCTGTCAAGTCACAACCTCAAGCGGAGTCTGAGCCTCAAGACGTCGCTCCTTGGCTATCTGCAGCTTGTTGGAAAAAGCTACTTTGGGGATTGTTTAAAACGGCTGTTTTCCTTGTGGTTGTAGTTTCTGCAATTGTCTTTGGAACGGTTTTGGGAGTTACAATCTACCGTACTTATTTTGCCATTCCCGATGAAATTGAAGTGCCTGCTATTGAAGGTAAAGATTTCGCTGTTGCCAATGAATTGTTAAAAAAAGTCGGCTTGCGTCTGCGTATAGAAGAAGGACGACACAATACCAAATTCCCGGACCGCATTATTATTTCTCAAGATCCTCCCAGAGGTCGTGTGGTACGTAAAAATAGGGAAATCCTTGCCGTAGTCAGTCTTGGCCCTGAGCAATACAAAGTGCCCGATCTTAAAGGCTTAAGCTTGCGTGAAGTTAAGAAATCACTCAATAACAACAAGCTCTATTTGGGCAAAGTTACTTATAAGCCCAAAAATGCTAACCGTCCCGATGAAGTTTTGGAACAAAAGCCTTTGCCTGGTACTTTGGCTCTTAAAGGCACCAAAGTTAATATCGTAGTCAATAAAGGCTTGGGTATGGCTAAAGTAAGTGTGCCAGATTGTAGCGGCCGCACTTTGGCTCGTGTTGGCCCCGTGCTTAAGAAGGCTGGCTTAAATTTGGGCAAAGTTATCTGGTCTGTATCTGATCGGCCTGCTGGGGAAGTGCTTTCGCAAAATCCTCCCAGTGGAGCTGCGGTAATGAGTGATAGTGAAATTGCTCTGGAAGTATCGGCTGGATCTTCCCAAAGTCGCCTTTTAGTCCATCATAAGTTGGAAATTTTCTTACCTGGCGGCAATGAGCCTAACGAATTGCGCGTAGTTGTGCTCAGCCCCGAAGGTGAAGAAGAAGTCTATCGCGCTTCTCATGTACTTAACGATGTTGTCACTCTTTGGGTTACTGGCCCCAAGGGTAGCGACGCTGAAGTTTACTTAAACGACAAATTATTTATGAGGGATAAGCTTTAAGTCAACTATGAATAAAATACTTGTTTCCGCTTCTGTATTGTCCGCCGATTTTCTTCACTTAGCTAATGACGTTGAGCGTGTTTGCCAAGCTGGAGCAGATCAATTGCATGTCGATATTATGGACGGCCATTATGTGCCTAATTTAAGCTTTGGCGGGCCGCTTTTAAAAGCGTTTGCCAAAATTAGTCCTGTGCCCTTAGACGTCCACTTCATGGTAACTAACCCTATGGACTACGTAGACTTATGCCAACAATGTAAGGTAAAAACCATGACGGTACATCCTGAAGTGGTAGTCCATTTAGACAAAGCTTTAGCTCAAATACGCGAAGCTGGTATGGAAGCTGGTGTCGCTTTAAATCCGGCAACGCCTCCAGAAGTACTGGAATATGTGGCCGACAAGATCGACTTCGCTTTGGTTATGAGCGTAAATCCTGGCTTCTCTGGCCAAAAATTTATCGGATCGGCCGTAAAAAAAATAGCCAAACTTAGAGCTATGTTGGGCGATAAAGTGCGTATAGGCATAGATGGTGGAGTAACTCCGCAAACGGCTCCGCAGTGCTTAAAAGCTGGAGCTGATGTGCTGATTGCGGCTACGGCTATTTTTGGCCAGTCTGATTATGCTCAGGCTATAAAAGCTCTGCGTGGTTAAGTAGAGCCGAATAAGAAAAGTGGGAGTGAGGCCAAAACAGCGAGCATATGGAAAGAATGCAAGAAAGACTTGTCTATTGGCGATTGACCGTGCTATGCGTTCTCTCGGCATTTCTAGCCGGATGTTCGCTTTTAGGCTATTTTGACGCCAACCTTTCGGTTTCTGTTACCAATGACAAAAATCACCTTTTAGCTGTAGAAGGCCGGACTAGCATGCCGGATAAAACTCCGGTCAGCGTGGTTCTACGTGAAGACAAAGAAGTGCTAGCTAAAGGTAGCACTACTGTAGAAAGTGGTGTTTTTGCTGTCACTTTAGATTTAAGTACAGCGCCTGGCAATTGTGCTCTGAATTTAGATATTATTTTGGATCCTTCCCAAGGGCCTGAGTCAGTTCAGAAAGTTACTGGCAAACGCGGAGAGTATCTTTACGGCGAGCAAGTAGAAGAAGTTGGTAATTTATATTTGTTGACAGAGCGTTTGCGCTTAGTTTTGCCTATGGATAGGCGTACTGTAGCTATACGTCGAGCTATGTCCGGCGATTACAATTTAGCTATAGCTAATCTGGAAGATATGCTTGTAGTTGAACCAGATGATCAAGATTTAAAAGCTTGGTTAGCTTATTCACTGCTTAGCCGCGATCCGCACGAAGATAAATTAGGTTCGCAAGCTTATCAGCTTTTGGGTAATGTCAAAGTAGATCGCTTAGGCGAACCTATCCGCACTTATTGCAAAAAGTGGGATGAGCGTTTGCGCCAGCTTAAGGCCGAACAAGCCAAAGAAAGCGAACGCAAGGCGGCTATAGCCAAAACTTTGGCTAAACGCGAAGCTCTCAAGAGCAAACTAGAGGCCGGCAAATTCTTGGGTGGCGTCTATTTAGGCGCTACCGCTAGAGAAGTGTACGAACTGGCTATTCCAGACAAATATCCAGCTTGGTCGGGTGAAGTTATTATCTACCATATGCCTGACCGCAATGTGGAAGTCCATTTTGACGGCAAAACTTCTGAAGTTATTGAAGTTCATAGCGAAGATCCCAAGTTCGCTGCCAAAAATAATGTTGGCGTAGGTAGTTCTTTAATCGACGTAGCTGGAGCTTATCCCAATGGACGTTTAACTATGGGAGTAGCCGAACCTCAGTCTGATGGCACTTCAGTAGCTTTCGGAGAATATGCTTGTCCGGAAGGATTGGTTTTCTATATTAAGCGTCTTACCGCTGCCGATGGCTTAATTCTTAGTGAAAAGGTTAAGGGGTTGTCAGTTATCCCTCCTTTCCAGTGGGATAGTGAAGAAGCTGAATTGGACGAAGGGACAGAGATGAATGCCAGCCGTGCTGGTGAAGCTCTAGTTGACGATAGTAGCTACCCAAAATCTAAGAAAAAATGAGAGTTAATTAGTCAATTTTAGGTTCTGCAAAAAAAATCTGAATTTTTTTGCAGAACCCCTTGCCAAACACTATGTAGCCTGCTATACTCTCACACGTCGAGAGCAGAGCTAACGACAAAGCGAGAATGAGTTCTCGGTGGTCCGCGAGAGTGGCTCAGCGGTAGAGCATCGGCTTCCCAAGCCGACGGTCGCGAGTTCGAATCTCGTCTCTCGCTCCAGATAAAAAAAAGTGTGGCGTTGTGGCCGAGTGGCTAGGCGGAGGTCTGCAAAACCTCTTACAGCAGTTCAATTCTGCTCGACGCCTCCAAAGGAAATGGGCGCGTAGCTCAGCTGGTTAGAGCACTACGTTGACATCGTAGGGGTCGGCAGTTCAAGTCTGTTCGCGCCCACCATTCTCGAAAAGAAAATCTCACCTCACAGGGAGGTGAGATTTTTTTTTGTCTTTTCCCCGCAGAATGAGCGTTTTTTGTTTTTGTGCTTAAATAGCAGGATCCCTTGGGCTCAGAAGAAACTTAGACTGGTTTAGTTTTGGCCTCGAGGTTTTGCATGGCTTCTACATTAAAGATATTTTACCAAATTTTCTCTTTAAATTACTCTACAGAAGAATTGCGAGAAAATTTTGCCGTCAGCTGCAATTTGGCTTTAGTTGGCAGTAAAGAAAATGTTTCGGCAATGCTGGAACTAATGGGGGAGCCTGTGGTCAACTTAAGCAATGTCACTTCTCATTCGCAAATTCGCTGTTTGCCTTTACCAGACCGTCATCATCCGGAAGCTGAAAAATACAAAAATTTGGATGCGGCCATTATTCATTTGGGCAATAGTGTACCAAGCTTAGAATATTTGCGCTTTTGTTGTGAATGTTTTGCTGCTAAAACTAAGTTGCTCTTTCTTACCAGCAGTAGCTTGGGAAAATTCTCTCCTTTGGAAATTGTGAGTTCCGCATTTAATGCTGATACATCTAGGCCAAATTTTGTTAGTGACACTGAAGCTAAGCGTTTAGCGGCAGAAGCGTTGGCCAAAACTAAAAAGGAGCCCCTAGAGCAGCCGCTTGAGACTGAGAATATCTCTCCCGCTTGGTTGGCTGCTGGGCAAGTTAAAGGTGGCGAAGCTCAGCCTGAAAATCGTCCCTCTAGTGGATTGACACTTTCAGAAACTCAGAGTGTCGATTGGGCGTCTCAGTTGCTATCTAATTGGCCAGAATCTGATAAAGAGCCGCGTTTGGGCCCTAAGTGGGTAAGTAGCGATCCTTTGGCCTCTTATATTGAGAGGCCCATAGATATCGATATGGTCGAACTGGTACCGAGTTTTGATTCTACTTTGCCTGCAATTATGGTTTTGAAAGCTGGCGATGGGGGAGCGAGTTTTTATAAATATCTTAGCCAGGGGCTAGGCAACCTGGTCTATGTGTTGGCTCGCGATTATAGTTTGCTGCGCGAGAATATGGTCTCCTTAATGATCGCCAGAGAGGCTAAAGATTCAGCTGCGGCAGCGGTTGCTTCCGGTTTGACGACTTCGTTGCCCTTTGTGGGGGCTTTTTTAGGTTTATTTGCCGTTTCGGGTGAAACTGTTTATATTACAGCTAAGCAACTTCGTTTAGCTTTGCTTATTGGGGCTATTTATGGTCGCCCTATCGATTTTTTTGCCCGTATCGGTGAATTGTTGCCGGTAGTAGGCGGAGCGTGGGGGTGGCGTATATTAGCTAGAGAAGCTATCGGTTTTATACCTGCTTTGGGTTTTTTAGCCAAAGCGGCTGTAGCCTGGAGCGGTACTTATACTGTAGGCAAGCTTAGCCAACACTTCTATAGGCAAGGCGAGCAACAGACAAGTGATGAATACAGAGAATATATTGATGCTGAAGCCAAACACTTGGCTCGGCAGGCAGCTTTAGATTGTTTGAAGAGCAAGCCATGAAAAAAAACATATCTTGGGGTCTTTCCCTCGTTTTAATCGTTATTTTAGGATTAGTGGCCGCTTTGCCTCTTATTGTAAGTAGAGTGGGCAGCGAGCAACGCAATAATTCAACCGAAGTTCTTTTCGATTATGCGGCGCTTAATGATTATGCTAGGCGCAGTGGCACTTCGCTGGATACTGTTTTAGCTTGGTGCAAAGCTAGTGGCGTTACCGCTATAGCTGTAGAAGAAAGTAGTCGCGACTCTTTGGCTTTACGTGGTCTAGCTAGAGCGGCCAACTATTTTGAGATGACTGACTTGCAGTCTCAAAAAAGAATAGATAGCGCTATTAAGCTCGATCCTATGTGCGCCTACTATGTGGCTAAAGATAACGCTACAGCCGCTAAAATTAAGCAAGGCGCCGCTTATAGCTTAGGTACAGACAGAGTTCGTCTGGTTCCAGATAGCCAAGGTAAGGTAGTCGAGCTGGCTTGCGATATTCGCGATTTGCCTACTTTAGGATTGGGCATTCCTTATGATGTTGTGAAGAAATTGCACGACAAATATGCCTTTAAAGTTTGGTTGCGTCCTTGGAATAGTCCGAAATTGGATGAAACTAGCCTGACAAATATTTTCAAAACGTATGCTCAGTTAGCCAAACAAGGGCAAATCGAGGGTTTGATTTTTGGAGGCTTGCGCAATGAAGTATATGGCTATCCCAAAAATTTGGAGATTACTGCCAAACTTTTAGAACAAGCCGATTTGAAGCTTGGTGTTATTGAACTAGCTCCCAAAGCCCAGCAAAAGGGTGTTGTCACTCTAGCTAAGCTTTGTCCAGAGCGTGTCGTTAGGGTAATGGCCGTTTCTCCTTCTCATCAGGCCAAGCTCGATCCTGATACCGTTATTTCTATGTACAGTTTGGGCGTCAGAGAACGCGGTATTCGTTTAATTTACTGTCGTCCTTATCTCGATGGCGTCGAAAAGCTCTCTCTGGAAGAAGTCAATTCCGCTTTTATGAGCGGTATCCAAAAGGGGCTGGCTCCTTTATTTAAAGGACAAGCTAGCACTTACAGTATCTCTGATAATTTAGCTAAGACCGGTTTTACTTTATGGAGTTTGGCTATAACGGCTATTAGTGCCAGCATAGCTTTATGCTTCATTTTGTTGGTAACTTTACTTTGTCGTGAAAACACTCTTTGTCAGCGCTTTTGGGGACGTCGCAGTGCATTTGCTCTGCTGCTTTTAGTCGTTTTTATTACTGCTTTAAGTTGTGTGAGTGGTTTAGGGTGCCATTGGGTACGTATTTTACTAGCTTTATCAGCGGTAACGATCATGCCCATTTTAGCTTACGTAGTTTTAGTGCCTTTTTGGGAACGGGCGCAGGAGTGCTCTAGCATTTGGAACGCTATAGGCGATGGTTTAATCGTCATGGCCGTTTCGGTCAGCTTAACCTTATTTGGCGGCCTCTTGGCCGGCGCTTTGCTGAGTGATTTAAATTACATGCTCAGTTTGGATGTCTTCCGCGGCGTAAAATTACACAGTTTATTAGTTCCTCTAGTCATCTTTGTTATTTGGTTAGTACAGCAAGGACGCAACGGTGGCTTGGATAGTTTGATTAAGTTCTTGGAATCTGAAGTCAAATTGTGGCACGTCGTGCTCTTCTTTGTCTTTGCTATTGTGGCTGCTTTCTATTTAATTCGTACTGGTAACAGTGGCGGAGATTTGGTAGTGAGCGAATCAGAACGCGCTTTTAGGCGTTGGCTTGATGGTACTTTGGGAGTGCGTCCGCGTTTCAAAGAGTTCATTTTAGGTAATCCAGCTTTAGTATTGCTGCCTACTTTGGTATTCTTGCGTTGGCGCAGCTGTGTTCCTTTGGCTGTTTTGGCTGGCGCTGTCGGTATGGCTTCTCTTTCTGATACTTATGGCCATATCCATACTCCTATTTTAGTTTCCTTGCAACGCACCACCAACGGAGTCGTTTTGGGTTGCATTATAGGTATAATACTTGCTTTGGTTTGTTATGGTTTGAAGAACTTGCTCGTGCCTTATACAAAATTACTGGTACAGCCGAGCTCTGATGTGTCCACTTCTAGTGAGGCTGAGTTTATTGCAGTTTCCGCACCCAATGAATCGGTAGAGCGCAAGTTTGAAGATAACGAGGCTAAATAAAAGTATGGGCAAGCGTATTTTATTATCTGGCTATTTTGGCTTTGACAATGTCGGTGACGAAGCCATTTTGGAGGCCGAATGTACTCAATTGCGTAAGCTCGATCCGAGTTTAGAACTTAGTGCTTTAATTGACAACAAAGCTAGAGCTGAAGAATTGCACTTAAAAGCTTATAAGCGCAAGTCTATTTGGCAAATTTACAAAGCTATTTCTGAATGCGATTTGCTTATTTCCGGCGGTGGCGGTCTTTTCCAAGATTCGACTGGTATTGGTAGTGTAATGTACTATGGAGCCATTCTGACTATGGCAGCCATTCTCAATAAGCCTAGTTTTATTTTTAGCCAAGGGTTCGGCCCTATTCGTACAGACTTAGGTAAGTTCATAGCCCAACAGCTTTTGCCTTTTGCCAACAAAGCTTCTTTCCGTGACGAAGAGTCATTGCAAGAATTTAAAAAGTTCGCTCCCAGGGTTGAAGCTGTACTTACTGCCGATCCGGCTTTCCTTTTGCAAGCTGAAAGTGAACAAAAATCATTAGAAGCTTTGGAAAAATGCGGTGTAGCTTCTGTAAAAGCTCCCATAGTTGTAGTGGCTTTGCGCTCTTGGTTTGAGTTGGAATTGGCTTCTAAAGCTGAAGCCTTTAATAAATGGCTTTCCTCTTTTTCGGAAGAAGAAAGGCCTCATCTATTGGTTTTGCCTTTGCAATATTGGTATGACGAGGGGATTTCTCGCCGCTTTACTTCTTTAATCAAGTACCCTTGTACTATGGCACCTCAGCTTAATGTTTCCGAAATGGTCTCTTTGCTGGCTGCCAAGCCTGTGGAAATGGTAGTAGCTATGCGCTTACACGCTATCATTTTGGCCTCTTCGTCAGCTAAGCCCACTTTGGGTATTGCCTACGATCCTAAAGTAAGTCGCATATGCCAATTATGTGAAGCTCCTTGTTTGCCTTTGGAGAAGTTGAGCGTTGAAGATTTAAGCGAAAACCTTAGCAAAACTTGGCAACATAGAGAAGAACTTGGAAAAAAAATTGGCCAAAATGCCTCAGCTTTGCGTCAGAAAGCCTTGCAAGCTTTCAATATTGCCTTGGAGATGATATGAGTACCGAACCAAACCAAAACACAAATAAAACGTCTAGCCTGATAGGACGCTTGGCAGCCTATGCTCAAGTAGGGTTGATTATGGTCTTTAGCGTCTACTTGCTTTGGGCTTTTTTAGGTGGTATAGATGCCCAGTATTTAGTGTGTATGAATAAAGGCTTGGCTGGCCAATATGCCAAGATCTTGAGTTCTGGTACGACAGGTGATCAGCTTTTTATTGACATACTGAATTTGATTGCTCCCCATATGCACTGGTTCTATTTGGCTTTGGGAAGTAGTGTGCTTGCTTTCCCTTGCTTAGGCTGGCTTTTAGCTCGCCTTTTAGATTGTGAGCCCAAGTGGGCTGGCATTTTGCCTATTTTGGGCTTGTTTTCTGGCTTAAACCCTGTGCGCTTAGGTGGCGATGGTTTAGTTGCTCCTTTTGCTATGTCTGAGCAAGCTTTACTTTTGGGTATACAAATATTTTGTATCCATTGGACAGCCGCTTGGTTTTACGAAAGACGCCAAAAAAAGCAAAAAATTAAAGCCTAAATTATTGGCAAAGGCTAGCGGTCAAAAAGACAAGCTGGCCTTATTTTTTGAAATAGCGATAAGCTAGCTCGGAAATTGTGGCTATAAGTTGAGCATTCTTTTCTGGCGTCTCTTGCGAATTTTTTATAAACACAGCTAAAGTGTAGGAAATTTGCTCGCCACCATTAGTCAAAATAACAAAGCCAATATCGTTAATGCCTATGATTTGCTCTCGTTTATTTCTGTCTCCAGTGCCAGTTTTATGGCCAATAATAGCTTCAGTAGATAGCAATGGGGCTGCTAGTCTATCCTGGCCCGTCTGGCACTGGATAAGTGTATCTTTTAGCCAATTTTGCAATGCGGGCTTAAAAATTTGGTTATGTAAAATTTTATCTAACAATAAAGCCGCTTCACTGGGAGTTGTGTAATTATCATAACACCTTGATATGTTCTCATGCATATCGTTTTCTGTCCAGCAAATATTGGTATGGTGCATTCCCAGCTCTTGCATATAGCTATTGACACTATAAGGGCCGCCAAATTTGGCAAAGAGAATATCGCAAGCATTATTATCACTTAAAAGCAAAGAATATCTGAGTAATTCATCTAAACTTAAAGTGATGTTGCCTTGAGGACACTTGTCGCGCATTGGGCTATAAGTATCTTTTCTTAAATTATCGACGCTAATGTAAACTGGACTATTTAAAGCTAAATTATTTTTTCCCAAAAAATGTAAAACATATAAAGCTTGATGCAATTTATATACACTTAGCATAGGAAATTGCTGACGCCCATTAAGTTGGCATATCTCTTTACCTTGTGCATAAATAGAAACGCCTACTTGGGCTTTATAAGAGGCCGCTGTTTGAGCAACTTTTTCTTGTAATTCTTGGGCGGTAAAGTTTTGCTTACCTTTCGATGCTGCCAGAGTAGGGATGGCCAGTAGGCACAATAAAAGAAAGGCTAAGTAGCTACATTTAAATACTGACATAAAGATAAATTTATTTTGCGATTGGTTTTTGGTGAAGTCAGGCATAAAAAAAGATCCGTTACACTTTTAATCGTGCATCGAACCTTACAACAAAATTAGCAAATAATAGAAAAAAAGCCCTACGAGAGAAACACTAACACGAGAGGTACTCGAACCTGCCTTAGCAGGTGGGCGCTCCTCTGGCCCGACATTGTCGAGGACTCTGAATCTGTCTTCACTTTGAGAAAAAAGTCTCAAAATAAGATCCATAACTCTACTCTAAACGCGGAGTAATGCTCCCTATTAGTACATATCGGCTCAACTACTAATCTCGTGCAGCTAAAAAGATACGCAGGGCGTTTCTCTATGTGCGAATGATAGCAGTTATAAGCACTTTATGCAACAAAAAAAGCCATAAATACGGAAAAATCTTCCCGCCATTTATGGCTTCTGCATTATAAAACGCTTTGGCCGCGCTTTCGAATAAGAGTTAAAGAGCGTTTTGCTCGATGAAGTCTTGAAGGCGTCCTTTATCCATGTAGCCTACACCTCTGGCTACAGGCTGTCCATCTTTAAATACTAAAAGGGTAGGGATACTCTTTACTTCATATCTTCTAGCTACATTGGGGCTCTCGTCAGTATCAATTTTGACGAATTTTACCTGGCCTTCGTAAGCAGTTGCCATCTCTTCAATTACAGGAAGAAGCATTTGGCAAGGGCCACACCATTCGGCGAAAAAGTCGAGCACTACGGGCAGCTCAGACTCCAAAACTTCACTTTTAAAACTGTTATCGTTAATAACTTGCATAAAATAGTCAGTTCCTTTATCAATTTTAGGGGAAAACGAGACTAGTCAATCCACATTGAACCTAAATAAGAAGGACGATAAATTTTTGCATTCTCTACCGCTTCAACTATATCTTTAGCTATAGGAGGGTAGATAACTAAATTATTCAACTCGTCTATATCAACATACCTGGCTGTATAAAGACGTTCTTCTTGGCCAACTTGCAGCTGACCGCCGAGCTCTTTAGCATAAAAAACTACATGTACCACATGACGCGAATCGTCCGGCGCTATAGAGTCGGCTACAAATGCCAAAGAGCCTACTTCTATATCTAAATTGGTTTCTTCTTTGAGTTCGCGCACAGCACACTTTGCTAAAGACTCACCGAACTCAACGCCTCCGCCGGGCAGAAGCCAGTATTTCTGACCGTCTTTCTGGTGCTCAACCAGCAAAACTTGGTTATCCTTACGGATTATAACAGCTACTCTAATGCGAACATTCGGCATACGTTCCTCTGTTTTAAGCGGGGTAGCCATACTTGGCCATAAAACAATAGCGACCGGACTAACCCAGTCGCTATCTTTCATCACTTAAGCTTATATATTAAACTTACTTGAGGGTGATGGTGGCGCCAACTTCAGCGAACTTAGCTTTGATGGCTTCGGCGTCGGCCTTGGAGAGACCCTCTTTGAGCATCTGAGGAGCACCTTCTACGAGGTCCTTGGACTCTTTGAGACCCAAACCGGCAACTTCGCGTACGACTTTGATGACCTTAATCTTCTCGGAACCGACGGCGGTGAGCTCTACGTCGAAAGAGGTTTTCTCTTCAGCGGGAGCGGCGGCAGCAGCGGCGGGAGCGGCGGCTACGGCAACGGGAGCAGCGGCGGATACGCCAAGGCGCTCTTCCAACTCTTTAACAATTTCGGCGGCCTCAAGAAGAGTGAGGTTGCAAATAGCATCGATCAAAGCGGACTTATCCATGATTTCCTCCAAAAATTTTATAACTAATACTTAATTAAATTGAAACTAACTGATTAAGCTTCCTGAGCTTCTTCTTTGGAGCGCTTTTCGTTCCAAGCGTCCAAAACGGTAGCCATGCTGCGACCAGTGGCATTCAACACGCCAAGGATGTTGCGGTGAGGAGCCAACATAAGTCCGAGCAACTGCATACGCAGTACTTCGATTGACGGCAGAGCGGCAATAGCTTTAAGCTCGTCAATACTCAAGAGACGGTTGTCCATAACCGCACCCTTAACCACGGGCAGGCCATTAGGCTTTTGAGTCTTAGCGAACTCTAATACTGCTTTAGCGGCAGCAGCGGGATCACCCATGCC
>ERZ808242.241-NODE-241-length-41220-cov-4.344224_pt1 | contig 41220 bp, 32 predicted proteins | sample MGYA00521244_ERZ808242 | MGnify/ENA primary metagenome ERZ808242 (study PRJEB31516, sample SAMN03275573) | gut metagenome | biome: mammalia-associated habitat; material: feces | host: Papio cynocephalus | place: Kenya | collected 2012-07-27 ... | reverse complement strand
GAAGCCTCTTCCATTCGTAAAGCTAATATTGCCAAGATAGAGAAAGAAGCCAATGAGCGTACCAAATTGCGCTGTGACGTAGTGACGCTTTATCAAGGCGGTCAATATTGTCTTTACACTTACAAAAAATATACTGACGTGCGCTTAGTGTGGGCTCCCGAACAAGGCATAGCTTTCTTCGGCGGCGACGCAGACAACTTCGAATATCCGCGCACCTGCTTAGACGCTACTATTTTCCGCGTCTATGAAAATGGCCAGCCAGTAAAACCGCAGCACTATTTTACCATCAATCCTCAAGGGGCGACCGAAAATGATTTAGTATTTGTAGTAGGTCATCCCGGCACAACCAATCGCTTGGAAACTTACGCCCAGACAGTACATACGCGCAACTTCAGTTTGCCCTATCGCTTGGCTAGAGCTAGAGCTATGGAAGCAGCCTATTTGCAATTTGCCGAACGCTCTCCCGAAAATGCTCGGCGCATAAATAACGATATACGCTCTATTGCCAATTCGCGCAAAGCTTACACTGGCATGTATCAAGGTTTGTGCCAAACTTCTATTATGGAGCGCAAAAAAGCTCAAGAAGATAAGTTGCGCCATTTGGTAAAAGATCAAACTCCTTGGCAAGAGATAGAAGAAGCTTGCCAAAAAGCTTGTCTTACAGAAGAGCCCTACAACCTTTTGGAAAGAGCCGACGCCTATCCCAGTCCTTTATTCTCTATAGCTAGACATATTGTACGTTTGGCTCGAGAAAAAGATAATGCTCAGCTCCATTTGCCCGAATACAATTCCACTAAGCTCGATTCACTTAAGCAAAAGCTCTTCTCACCCGCCCCTATCTATGCCGACGTGGAAAAAGCTCGTCTCAACGCCAGTTTTTCTTTCTTGGCTGAGCGCTTGGGAGCCGATAATGCTCAAGTACAAATCGTTTTGCAAGGTCAAAGCCCAGCTGATCGCGCTAGTTATTTAGTAGACAATTGTCGTTTGGCCGATGTAAAAGAAAGACAGCGCCTAGCTTCTCTCAGCTTGTCTGAATTGGAAAAATCGGATGACGCTATGATCCAGCTAGCTCTGGCTGTAGATAATGACGCTCGCCAAGTACGTCAAGCTTATGAAAATATTTTCAAAGCTCCCTCGGTACAAGCTTATGCCAAAATAGCTTCCGAGCGCTTCAAGATCGATAAAGGAGCGACTCCTCCCGACGCGACCTTTACTTTGCGCCTTTCTTACGGCCTAGTAAAAGGCTATAAAGATGGCAACCAAGAGATAAATTGGCGCACTACTTTGGGCGACTTGTATGAACGTGCTGAAGAGCACCAAAATACGGTACCTTTCCAAGTGCCGCAATCTTGGCGTAACCATCAAGCGGACGTCAATCCCGATACCAATATGGTTTTTGTAGCCACTTCCGATACTATTGGCGGCAACTCTGGTAGCCCCGTACTCAATACTAAAGGCGAATTAGTTGGCCTCAATTTTGACCGCAACCAGTTTGGTATGGTACGCAACTTTGTCTATGATGAAGTAAAAGCTCGTCATATTTCAGTTGCTTCCCCGGCTATTTTGGAAGCCTTGCGCAGCGTTTACCACGCTGACGCCTTGCTTAAAGAACTTCTGCCTAATTCAAAGGTAAACAAATAAAACTACCTTCTAAAAAAACAGCCGCTTAAACTTTTGCTCAATCTAAAAGCAATTATTTAAGCGGCTGTTTCTATTTAGCGTAATTTAATCGGCAGTACTATCTCCACTAGGAAGAGGCTCTAGTCCTAAATGTTCGTAAGCTTTAGGGCCAGCTACCCTACCACGCGGCGTTTTGAGTAAGAAACCAGAAGCTAAGAGATAAGGTTCGTAAACATCTTCTAAGTTGTCCGGCTCTTCACCAATAGCTGCAGCTAAAGTAGTCAGTCCAACTGGCTGTCCTTTATAGGTATTGATTAAAATATCCAAAATGCGTCTGTCGATAGAATCGAGACCACAAGAATCGATAGACATGCGCTCCAAAGCATAAGAAGCAATTTCAGCGGTAATTTGCTTCTCTCCCTCAACTTGAGCAAAATCGCGCACACGCTTTATTAGACGATTGGCTATACGTGGGGTTCCTCGACAACGTCTAGCAATTTCTAAGCTGCCCCCAGCATCGATACTAATATCCAAAAGTGAAGCGGAACGGCGCACAATCTTAGCTAATTCATCTGGTGTATAAAAATTTAATTGCATTAAAATGCCAAAACGCGAGCGCAAAGGAGCCGACAAAGCCCCTGAACGCGTAGTAGCTCCAACTAAAGTGAAAGGAGCCACACGATGTTGAATAGCGCCTTTAGAATTGCCTTTGCTGATAATGCGGTCGAAAGAAAGATCTTCCATAACTGGATAGAGTATTTCTTCAACAACATGGGAAAGACGATGTATTTCGTCTATAAAAAGAACTTGGCGCGGTTTTAAACCATGTAACAGCACCAAAAGATCGATAGGCCTGGAAATAGCTGGACCAGAAGTAGCTCTCATTTCTACACCCATTTCCGAAGCGACTAATTGAGCCAAAGTGGTTTTACCTAAGCCTGGCGGGCCGGAAAGCAAAATATGATCCAAAGGCTCACGCCGCTGCGAAGCTGCCTTGATAAAAACACGCAAATTTTCTACAACATCAGTTTGGCCCACATATTCAGCAATATTGTGAGGGCGCAAGCTCTTTTCGTTTTCACTCTCTTCCGCAGACGCTTTGCGAGGCGAAAGTTGACGAGGTAAATTGAACATAAGACTTTAATTGTTTCCTAACTCACTGACGGCGGCCATTACCAGATCGGAAGAATCGGCGGCCGTACCGGCTTCCAAAGCTGCTTTGACAGCGCTTTCCGCTTCTTCAGAAGTACAACCCAAACCGACCAACACAGCCACAGCCTCCAAAGCGGTCGGCGGTAAAGTGCTTTCCGGCTCGGTAGCCTTTTGAGAGCAACGCTCTTTTAGACTGTCAGCGCTTAAAGACATATTCTCAGACATAGCACTGATTTTTTCATTAAGCTCTAAAATTAGTCGCTTCGCAGTTTTTGGGCCAACGCCAGGCACTTTTTTCAGAGAGTCGACGTCGTTATCCAAAATACAGGCGGCCAAATCGGCAGGAGTATACTTATTGAGAATTTTTAAAGCGGCTTTGGGGCCTATACCAGATATAGTTGTTAATAATTTACAGAACTCGCGCTCTAAAGGCGTCACAAAGCCCACTAAGAATATTTCATTTTCACGCACAATCATAAGCGTTTGCAAACGATAGTGCCTATCAATAATACAACGAGCGGCAAAAGATTCAGTTACAAAAACTTCGTAGCCGATTCCGTTAATTTCCAGAACGACACGATCTTGGCCGCTATAAACACACAATCCCTCGATAGAAGCAATCATAACTTTACACTTTATTCCCGACTACAGCTTGTTATCTTTTTTAATAATCTGTTAATTACTGCTGATTTTGCTCTACTAAATTATAAAGCGAAAAAAAGAACGCTCCGCCTCCAAACGCTCGCTCAGCCAACTTAGGCTAAGTGTAATTTGAAACCGGAGCGCAAAAAGCGATAAGGGAGCAAGCCTAATTCTCGGCCTTTTCCACAATAAGCTTTTGCATTTCTTTGAGAGTTTTTTCCATATTGGGAGTTTTAAACTCTTCAGAATTGGCCTTATCAAACTCCATAGAAATATCGGAGCGAGAAATATTGATAGAAAGTATGCCTTTGCGAAGTAAACCAGCTACTACTTCACGACGTCCTTCCTGATCCAAATATTGGTTTACATCTCTGGGAGTAGCAGAAACGATCTTAAATTCATCTTTAGTAGCAGCTTCTTCACCGTCTCCGCGAGTTTTGCGACGTTCTTCAATAATGCGTCTTTCTTCTTGAGTTAAGTTAGGGTTCCAAACTTTTTTGGCAGACTCTTCTTTGGCCAAACGCTGTTTTTCTTGGAGCTCTTTAGTTCCAAAGCCAGCTCCAGCGGAAATAGTGGCATTGAAAGCGGAATGATGCTGCATAGTGAAAAGAATCTTGTTACTGTTGGCATTCCAAGGAGTAAAGTTGAGGAATCCTCTAATAGTGGTAAATACACCACGATAAATTCCGCTGACAATTACGCTGCTACCGGCAAATTGAGTTTTAGCTTTAGTCATGCCCAAAGTGTGTTCTAAGTCACCTACATTACTGTAAGCAGTAATAGCGGCATAACAGAAATAAGCTAGAACAAAGAAAGCGAGTAATATTAAGATAATCATAATACAACAAAAGCTCCTGGTTATCAGTTTTTGCCTAACGCAGCATAAAAAAAACAAACTAAACAGCCCCAAAACGCTCTATAAAGAAAAGCTAAACGGCTGACAGTTCGCCTACCTCGTTGAAATTGATTTCGGAAGAACAACTGCGCACAAAAGCTTCTGCCAAGTCTACAGCAGCTTCCAAATCTGACCATTCCATCACTTCGTTGGGCGTATGCATATAGCGTATAGGAATAGAAATAATTCCCACAGCTATCCCACTATTGGCAACTTGAATAACTCCGGCATCAGTGGAAGTGACTGCCGAAGAAGGCTGAATTTGATACTTTATACCGAAATTTTCGGCTGTATCGAGCAAACGTTTAAAAACTAAAGGACTAGTGTTGGGGCCGCGCACAATGACGGGACCACGCCCCAAAGCAACGTCACCCAAAAGGCGCTTATCTAATCCTGGCGTGTCCATAGTGTGACAGACGTCAATAACTAAGGCTACCTGAGGATTTAATTTAGTTATAGCTGCTTCGGCTCCACGCATACCTACTTCTTCTTGTACGGCAGACAAAGCTGTCAACTCAACTTTATCTAGGCTGCCACTCAAGCGAGCGAAGGTCTCGGCTACAACATACATACCGGCTCGATTGTCTAAAGCTGGAGAAGAGACGCGCCGTTCTCCTAACTCAGTCAATTCGGAGACATAGCTGACAGGATCGCCTAAACGCACCATTTGTCTAGCTTCGGCGCCATTTCTGGCTCCAATATCGACCCAAATTCCGGTAATAGAAGGAGAAGCGGCACGTTCGCTATCGTTTTGCATATGGTGAGGTTTGGTGCCAATGACACCATAAACATCACATCCCTCAGTTTTTATAACCACCCGCTGAGAAATAGCCGTTTTAACGCTGTGACTGCCTATGGGTTGCAAATAAAGCAAACCATCTTCGGAAATATAACGAATGAGAAAGCCTATTTCGTCAGCGTGACAATCGAGAAGTACCCTATTAGGAGCGCCAGGGTTGAGAACTCCCCACACAGATCCCATAACATCTGAACAAAGTTTGGCAGCATGAGGGCGGATGTGACTTAAAAAGACCGATTGCACGTCCTTTTCGCAGCCAGAAACACCGCGCACTGCAGTAAGTTGTTTCAAAAGATCTTTGTTCAGCATATTTTAGGCTACAACTTCCATTTCTCAAGAATAAAAAAAACTTGGTAGATAAGGCCAATTTCTCCCCGCAGCGGGGCTTCACTCCAGACTTTCCTAATCCTGCCACCGAAAGGATACACAAGCAGGTTTACCCCTGAAAATATCAGAAAATACGTATATACAATTGCGAGCGGGTCTAGGATTGTGATTTTTGCTATCTCTTTCCCACAACTTGCCGGAGGTTTGCTATTTTGTCAACTCAATGGGACGATTACCCAAAAATCATTCTCAAAGAAGAGAATATTTCTAATAGTTCCGAAGATGTCTACGCAGTTAGGGAAAACTTGGCTGGCAGTTTAAAAGCCCCCGTGTCTGTAGGCCGAGCTATAGCCGTTCTCAATTCGCTTTTTAAAGAGAGCAAGATCCTTTATTTTTGCATAATTGGAGAGCTAAGCAAACTTACTATTCACAGTAGCGGCCACCTTTATTTTGAGATGCGCGATCAAAATAATCAAGGCGTTATCAGTTGCAAAATGTGGAGAAATCGTCTGGCCAAAAACAGAATCAGGCCAGAAAGGCTCAAGTTGGGGCAAAATCTTATTTTAACTGGACGCTTTAGCCTTTATGACAAAAATGGCAAGCTCGACTTTGAAGCAGATAATATTATTCCCTGCGATCAGGGCAAGCTTCTGGAAGAGCTGGAAGAATTGCGCCGCCGCTTACAAGCTGAAGGCCTTTTTGCTGCCGAGCATAAAAAAGCTTTGCCCACTTTTCCCAGAGTTGTGGGCGTAGCTACCTCCCAAAGCGGACAAGCTATTCAAGATATACTGCGTACACTTAAAAATCGCTGTCCCCATATAAAAATCGTGCTGGCTCCTTGCTTATGTCAAGGAAAGGGCGCCGAGCGCTCAATTATAAAAGCGCTCAAAGCTTTAGAGCAAAGGTCAGACGTGGATTGTGTTATTGTCGGTCGCGGCGGCGGCTCACAAAGCGATTTACATGTTTATAACAATGAAGAGTTAGTACGCTTTGTAGCCTCTTATAGTAAGCCTATCATTTCAGCTGTAGGCCACGAAGGCGACCATTTGCTTACCGATGATGCAGCCGACCGACGGGCCTCAACTCCTACTCAAGCGGCCGAGCTTGTTTCCATTACACGTCAAGAGCGTCTTGCTGAGCTTGAGCAAAAACGCAACCGTATCGTCGAAGCGGTCTATCGCCATTTGTCTCATCAAGAAGAGGGCTTGCAATTTTTAGCTTCTCGTTTGCCTCAACTTCTGCGCCATAAACTGGAATTGGGCAACAATTCTTTAAACAATTTACGTCACAGACTCAATCTTTGTAATCCCAGTCGCTACATTCCCCAACGCCGCCAAGACTTAGCTCAAAAAACTGAACAACTAAAAAAATTGAGCCAGCGTTTGTGGCAACAAAAATATGAGCAATTGCAAAGTTTGCAAGCTAGATTGCAAGCCTACTTGCAAAATTATTTACCGCGTCAAGAAGAAAAACTAGCTATCTTAAGTTCTCAGCTTAAATCACTATCACCGGAAAGAGTTTTGGAGCGCGGCTACGCGGTGGTAGCTTCTGAAGAAGGTCACGTTTTGCAAGAACAAGATGTAAAATGTGGAGCCAAGATACGCATAGCTTTAAAATTTGGCTGTTTGGAAGCTAAAATCAACAAATTTACCAAAGGCGATCCTTTGGAAAATTTGCGTAACAGGCAGCACATACAACCATCAGGGAATAAAAAAGTCAAGTTTTCCTTAGAGCAAAGCGCTCTTTTCGATTAGTCAGCACTTGTGAATTTATTGTAGGAGCTATTATTTATGGACGAAAATGGCAAAATCACCACTTACGAAGCTGGTTACCAAGAGCTAAATTCTATTATTGAAACTTTAGAAAAAGGCGATCAGAGTTTAGAAAAGACTTTAGAATTAGTATCTAGGGCCAAAGTTCTTCTAGATTACTGTGGCAGCCAACTTAAAGAGGCGCAAAAGCAACTTGAAGTTTTGCAAACCGATTCGGATATATGCTGATCTTTTTTAGAAGGATTGGCTTTAGTCTTTTCTGAAAGGCGCCGCGTTAGTTTTTCCCGGAAAGGATAATATACTAAATTGATTGATACTTCCAATTTCGATTTAAAAGCTTATCTTAAAAAACAAGCTGAGGTAGTAAACCGCGCTTTAGAAGCTTACTTCCCTGCCGACGCTTCTTATATTGGTAATTTAGGCGAAGTTATGCGCTACAGTCTCTTCCCTGGCGGCAAGCGTTTTCGTCCCATTCTCACTTTAGCTGTAGCCGAAGCTTTAGGCTTAGATCCCAAGTTGGCTCTGCCTGCCGCTTGCTCTTTCGAGTTGGTCCATTGCTTCTCGTTAGTGCATGATGATTTGCCTTGTATGGACAATGATGATATGCGTCGTGGCAAACCTACTGTACACAAAGCTTACGGCGAAGATACCGCTTTATTAGCTGGTGACGCCTTAGTTATTGAAGCTTTTAATGTAGCGGCTAAAACAGCTATTCCGAATCACCCTGAGTTAACTATTGCCATAGTAAAAGAGCTGGCTGAAGCTTCTGGCCACTTGGGCATGGTTGGCGGTCAGATTTTAGATATGGAAGCTCAGCACCACGGAGCCGATCAAGAGAAACTTTTGGCCGTGCACAAAGGTAAAACTGGCGCTTTGATTCGCGGAGCCGCCCGCGTTGGAGCTATTGCCGCTCAAGCCGATCCCGATACGTTGGAAGCCATTACCGAGTATAGTGAAATTTTGGGCTTAGTATTCCAAATAACTGACGACATTTTAGATAGTGCCGACGATCCCGATCCTATCAGCTTTCCCACTCTCTTTGGTATGGAAGAATCTAAGCGCATAGCCAAAGAAAAGACAGCCAGAGCTCTGGAACTTATCGAGCCTTTGGGTGAGAAGGCCATTCCTTTGGCGGCTTTAGCCAACTATCTGTTGGTGCGCACAGTCTAAGATTACAAATAGGACTGTTATAAGATCGTGGCTTCAGAAAATATCATTCAAAAAGTACATGCTGTCATTACTCAAGTTTTGCGAGAGCAAACTTTGCGCAACGTAGCTTGGAGCGGAGATGGCGGCGAGGCTTATTATCAGGCAAACTTCAACCATAGTCGGAGTCTAGCCGCTTTGGCTTCTTTGGCTGAAGATGATGTCTCTTTGTGCCATTTGGCCGCCGGTTGGTATCGTGCTCACGCTGTGATGCCTAAAGGAACTTTGGCTGCGCAAAGTCAACATTTGATAATAATTTGCCACGATCTTTCCGCCAAATTGTTAGATACCTTAGAAAAGTTGCAGCAAGGGCGTTTGGAAGCTGTCGTCCTTTTTCTGGATTACTCCAGGCGCTATGTAAATAAGCACCCTGGCCGTGGCAGTGAGCCTTGGTTTTACACTTATCCTGGAGTTTTTGCTCAAGCTCGCGGCTTAGTTTACGCTCCTCCAATCGAGTGTGACGACTTTAATGGCTTAAACCGAGCTTTGCGCTCTTTAGTGCAGAAAAAAGGCTTAAAAATTTTGCATGTTTTGGGCCCTGATAAGCAGCCTGAAATGAGCAATAAAAGTCACGATAACAACTCTATTTCAGTTTCTTCACCAAGTAAAAATAAAAGCGCTACCCTTAAAGCTAGTTCCAGTTTAGCTCCTACTTTTGAGGAGTTAGCCTTAAAATACATAGCTTTCGACTTAAAAGATCAAAATTTGGTCTCCTGTCTCTGGACTTGTCATAAAGATCCTGGCCCCTTTAAATCGTTGCGTAACAGATTGCAATTAACTTCTATAGATGGAGTTATCTTGCAAGCTATCGGTATGGCTGTTTGCGGCATCCATCCCTTAATAGTTATTTCAGCTGCCGATCTTCCCAAAATACTCAACGAGCTTTTTAACACCGCTTCTTTTCCTATTACTATTTTGTTAACTGATGCCGGTTTGGTAGGAAACCAAGAAGAGCATCCTTCTAGTGCCAACTTCCACGACTTGGCTATGCTGCGCAGTTTTGCCAATATTCATGTTGCCGTACCCAGCGACGAAGAAGAAGCTCGCAGTATGTTGCTCAATTTGCTTTCCGCTCCCGAGCCTGGTTTGTTGCGTTTAAGTAGTTCTTCTACTGTGGGCTTACCCAAAGCCAACCAAGCTAGGCCTAAAGAGAAACTATGTGGACGCTGTTTAGTAGAAGGCTCCGATCTAGCTTTTGTTTGCCTAGGCAGCGTAGCTTATCACGCTATTTTGGCTGCGCATAATTTAAAAACTTGGGGTTTTAAAGCGGCTGTTTACGATATGGCTTGGTTAAATCCATTCGATACGGAGCTTTTGCAAAAAGCTATTCAAACTGGACGCCTAATTACTGTAGAAGAGCACTCTACAATTGGAGGCTTAGCCTCGACAGTATCTGAATATCTGGCCCAAAACGATTTAGAAGATCATGTACAATTGCGCACAGTAGGCCTGATAAATACAATCGACAGCCCCAACTTAGAAGATCACGGCATCTCTATGGAAGAACTCACCCAGCAAGCCAAAATGATTCTTGGTTTTAAAGAGGGCGAATTGTAAAAAATACTAAAATGGCGCCCATTTTGTTAGCTAAAGTAGATACTCTAGCCAAAATGGGCGCCATCTGTTTTATAGACTTACTGCGGAATTTTATTTATTGTAAAATACCGCCATTGAAGCTGCTCCAGAATAAATGGGTGATAGCTATAGCCACCGCGTCGGCAGTATCGTCTGGAGTGGGAGGCTTTTCCAGCCCTAAAGTGAGCACTACTGCCGCCCCAATATCCTTCTTCTTGGCTTTACCGTCGCCAGTCATGGTTTCTTTTATCTCCGAAGGAGTATATTCAAAAACCGGCACCCCAGCTTCGTGAGCAGCTAGAAGAATAACTCCTCTAGCTTCAGCTACAGCAATACCACTAGTTATATTGCGGTTGAAAAACAACTTTTCTATAGCCAGTTGCTCGGGACTATACTTAGCCGACACTGCCTTTATTCCGGTATATACAGCTGCCAAACGCTCGCCGGAAGCTTCGTCTTTGCCTGTTTCGATACAGCCGCAATCCAACAGAGAAAGCTGACCTTCATCAGAAACAGACACCACTCCCCAACCACAGCGAGCGTTTCCCGGATCGATACCTAAAACTATTTGAGACAAAATTAGTCTTCCATAGCCTCATCAGGAATATCAGCATTGGAGTAGACATTTTGTACGTCATCAAAATCTTCTAAGGTTTCGATTAAACGCAACACGCCTCTAGCTTGCTCTACGCTCAGCTCTACGGTGTCTTTAGCTACCTGAGAGAAGCTGGCATCTTCGATAGTGTAGCCAGCAGCTTCTAAGGCGTCTTTGACAACGTGAAGCTTGTTGGGCTCGGTCAGTACATTGAAGTACTCACCGTCAGAATTCATATCTTCAGCACCAGCATCGAGAGCAGCCATAAGGAGCTCTTCTTCATCTACGCCTTCAGCGGGAATTTGCAACACGCCATAGCGAGTGAAGTTCCAGCTTACGCAACCAGTCTCACCTAAGTTGCCGCCCAACTTGGAGAAAGTAGAGCGCACGTCGGCAGCAGTACGATTGCGGTTGTTGGTAGCGGCTTCTACGATAATAGCTACACCGTGAGGGCCGTAACCTTCGTAGCTGACTTCTACGTAATCTTCGCCATCACCGGAACCACTGGCTTTTTCAATTACGCGCTTGATGTTATCGGCAGGCATATTGACTGCACGAGCTCTTTGAATGGCGATCTTTAAGATAAAGTTGGTCTCAGGGTCCGGTCCACCTTTACGAACAGCCATATAAATATCTTTAGAAAGCTTAGTAAACAGTTTGCCGCGCTGAGCGTCAACTTTACCTTTTTTCAAACGAATGTTATGCCATTTTGAGTGACCAGACACAGGAACCTCCAAATTTATCGCCTTTACAGACGAACAGGAATGCGGATTATTCCGCCGGTTGAGCTAGCTCATATGAGCTTGGATTTTAAGTTTACCGGACCAAAACCACAAACCACAAACTAGTCCCAACCGATTAAAAAAAAGTTACAAGTAAAAACTAAGGATGGATACGGCTCATAGTACGAGCGTAAGGAATAGCCTCACGCACATGTTCGATACCGCAAATCCAAGCCACAGCCCTTTCGATGCCTAAGCCGAAACCGGAGTGAGGCACAGAACCGTAACGGCGCAAGTCTAAGTACCACTGGTAAGCTTCCAAAGGCAAGCCGTTTTCTTTAATGCGGGCTTCCAAAAGATCGAAATCGTCGATTCTCTGGCTACCGCCAACAATTTCTCCATAACCTTCAGGAGCTAAAGTGTCGACGCTGCGGCAAACTTCAGGACGGCCAGGCTCAGGCTTCATATAGAAAGCTTTGCAAGAGCAAGGATAGTGATGGACGAAAACAGGCTTGTCGTAACGCTGACCGATAATAGTTTCGTCAGGAGCGCCGAAGTCATCTCCCCATTTGAAGTCTACGCCCTGACTTTGCAAATATTCGACAGCTTCGTCGTAAGATAAGCGCGGGAACGGAGGCTTAATAGCTTCCAATTTGCTTAAATCGCGCTCTAAAATTTTCAATTCTGGCAAGCGGTTGCGCAAAACATTGGCTACTACGTAGCTAATCATTTGCTCTTGCACTTCCATGCTCTGATCTAAATCGGTAAAGGCCATTTCCGGCTCAACCATCCAGAACTCGGTCAAGTGACGACGAGTCTTCGATTTTTCGGCGCGGAAAGTGGGACCGAAGCAATAAACTTTACCAAAAGCCATAGCCGCAGCTTCACCATAAAGCTGACCGCTCTGGGTAAGATAAGCTTTGGTATCGAAATAGTCAGTCTCAAAGAGAGTGGAAGTACCTTCGCAAGCACTAGGAGTTAAGATAGGACTATCGACACGAAGGAAACCGTGATTGTCTAACCATTCACAAATTGAGCGCATGATCTCGGCGCGAATACGCAAGATAGCATGCTGACGAGAAGAGCGGATCCAAAGGTGACGATGATCCATTAAGAACTCGGTACCGTGTTCTTTAGGAGTGATAGGATAATCGACAGAGCCGGAAATGAGACGCACATGCAAAGCCTGGATCTCGTAACCACAAGCTGAACGCTGATCTTCGCGCACTACACCGACAATTTCAAAGGATGACTCCTGAGTTAAACTCTTAGCCACTTGGAACTCTTCAGGAGAGCACTCCGACTTTACTACCACAACCTGGATAGTGGCCGTGCCGTCACGCATTTGCAAGAAAAGGATCTTGCCACTGGATCGCAACTTACGCAACCAACCTTTGATAACGACTTTCTGACCGACATATTTACCGATATTTTCTAATGTGACATAGGGATAATCCCAGTCGTTTTGGCACTCGCTTGGGACAGCGCCTTCACTTTTAACTTGCTCTTCCATATCCAACCTCCGGAAGGGGACTTTTTACGCGACTCAGCTTAGGCCCTTCTGCTCCGGTGTCAATTAGGCCAAATTACAAAAGTGCAGGAAGCGAATCGCACCATTAAGATGATTATTAGCGTAAGGAAATAGCGCGCCTTGGCACCGACAAGGTATACGCTACTGGGCAGGAGCTTCGGCAGGAGCTCCAGCCGCTTCGGACGTTCCCTCAATAGGAACAGCTTGCGGCTCAGGAGGAGCCACTGCAGGAGCTTCAGGCGCCGGAGCACTGACTGGCGGCGGAGCTGCCGTATCAGGAGCATATACAGTATCGGGAACAGGAATATTTTCCGGCGTCAAATCGGGAGTGACCGATTCGGAATGTTCCAAAGAAGTGTCAGGCACTACCTCTCCCCAAGTTTGGGGAGCATCGGTAGGCGTAGGTACAGGCTCAGCTTCTGTCTGAGAGGGAGCGGCCTGACTCTGCTCTTCTACCTTGGTACCATAACCGTCGTTTTTAGGAGCGGCAATACTGGGCACAGAGCCTCCTCCGCCGTGAATAGGACAGAACTTGGTAGGCACTTCGCTAGGACGGAAATATTCTTTGTAAGTGCTCATACACTTGGCTCCGGCGCGGCATTTAGATTCACTGCACATAAGTACAGATACCAAACCGGACTTAGGCTTTTCGAATTGCTTGTTGGGAAGATCTTTGACAGCGTAGCTCATAATAGCTTTCCAAATAGGAGCAGCTACTTCACCGCCGTAACCACGCCACATGGAAGTATAGTCGTCGTTACCAGCCCAAACTGCGCAAGTATACTGAGGAGTAAAACCAACGAACCAACCGTCACGATAATCGTCGGTAGTACCAGTTTTGCCTCCGACGGCACGTCCGGGAATTTGAGCTCCATAGCCAGTGCCGCCTTCCACAGCGCTTTTCAGCATAGAGCACATCGTATAAGCGGTAGACTCGGAAAGAACTTCTTCTTGACGAGGGAAAGTATTGTCTTCAATAACGTTGCCGTCATTGTCATAGACCATCTTGATACCGCTAGGCTGAACTTTTATACCTCCATTAGGAAAGCAAGTAAAAGCACAAGCCATTTCTAAAGGCGTCACTACAGCTGAACCCAAAGCTAAGGAAAGGTTTGGCTCCAAGCGCTCTTTTATACCCATGCGGTAGGCATATTCGATAACACGTTCCGGCCCCACCATAGTGAGCAACTTTACGGCGGCAACGTTACGCGAGCCCATAAGAGCACGCAACATAGGAATGTTGCCTAAGAACTTACCGTCAGAGTTTTTGGGAGACCAAGTCTCGGTATCACTAATTTTATAAGTGGCCGGGCTATCAGAAATAATCGTGTCTGGGCCATAACCAGACTCTACAGCTGTAGTATAAACGAATACTTTAAAGCAAGATCCGGGTTGACGACGAGCTTGCCAAGCGCGGTTAAACTGATTGTCTTTGCTCCAACCGCTACCACCAACCATAGCGCGGATATAGCCAGTAGAATTTTCTACTACTACAGCAGCCGCTGTGCTGGCGTTGTACCACTCTTTATTTTGAGCGATCTTTTCAGCTACAATCTTTTCGGCTTTTTCCTGAAGTTTAAGATCTACAGTAGTATAAATTTTCAAACCGCCGCGATAGAGCATATCTTCACTATAGCGGTTATTAAGCTCTTTTAGTACGTAAGTGGTGAAATAAGGGACTTTGAGCACTTGAAATTCGGTGCGTCCCTTGTTGGCATATTTGATGCCTTTGCGCAAAGTATCGACAGCTTCGCGATATTGCTTTTGGGTAATCATATCCAGCTGGCGCATGCGGCCTAATACTTCCAAGGCTCGCGAAGCGGCAGCACGTTCATCTACCAAAGGAGAATAATAGCTCGGCGAAGCCGGCAAACCGGCGATAATAGCCGCTTGTACAGGTGTAAGCTTATCAGGAGTAGTTAAAAAATAGACATTGGCAGCCGCATGGACGCCATAAGCGCCTGCGCCTAAGTAAACATGATTGAGATAAAGCTCAAGAATTTCATCTTTACTAAAGCTCTTTTCAATTTGCAAAGCTAAGAGAGCTTCCCTTATTTTACGATGAAAACTTAAGTCGTCATTAAGGAAGAAGGCGCGAGCCAATTGCATGGTAATAGTGGAAGCGCCTTGGTGAACTTGACCGCCGGAGCGGTAAAGATCGACAGCGGCACGCAATACGCCGATAGGATCGACGCCGTGGTGCTCGTAAAAACGCGAGTCCTCAATAGCCAAAATAGCATTGCGCATATTGGGCGAGATCTTCTTCAAAGGAACCCAAGTGCGGTTTTCTCGGAAAAGAGTAGCAATAACCTGACCGTCGGAAGAATAGATGCGCGTAGTCTCAGCTGGATCGTATTGGTGCAACTTACTTACATCGGGCAGTCCTTTGGCGTAGTTGTTGATAATAACGTAACCAGCCACACCTGCCGCTATAAGCACCAACAGAACAGAGAAACTGGCCCAATAGAGAAACTTACCTAAACGAGCCAAACACCCAAATTTACTCTTAGGTTTTTGAGGTGAAGTGCCATTCTCGCCTTTACTCATATCAGAATTTACTTACCTATTATTAAAAATTAACGGCCAAAACCGTAATATATGCATTTTAAGCAATTGCCAAGAGGATTTTTCGGCTTGTTAGTAGGTTCCTCTAAGCTTTTTTACTCAGCTTCTTCCTGAGCTTCTTCGGCTTGAGCTTCAGTTTGTTCGGCGTTTTCGGCTTCTTGATTATTGTTTTTATCTTTGCTTACTTCACTTAAAACACCGAAAACGAAATTTTTAGAACGCTCGGTAGAGTATTCTTCAGAAAGATCGGAGCAACAATTGATAATAGCCTTGTCAGAAGTAGTGCGAGCCGCTTCTTCATCAAATAAAAGGCCAAAAATACCAATACGAAGCAAATTGCGCTCCACAGCAGCCAAACGCTCTACTTGCCAATTGCAAGTAATGTGCTTTTGCAAAAGAGCGTCAATTTCACTTAAATGACTATTGACACCATCAAAAATGCGGGTAGTGAGATCTTTAATGTAGCGATCCGATTCGTAATAAAGCACATCGGAAAGAATAAGATGACGTACTTGAGAAGCGCCCTCTCCTCCAGGTACGAAGTCGGTAAAATTGAGTTCACGCTGGTAAAGAGCTTGCATAGCGAAAATAACAGCACGTTTGACGGGATCGGATACTTCGTTGCGATAACGAACAGCGTCATCTGCCCAAGCCGATGATGTAAAGCCGCCTTCCTTCTCATACTCATCGCGCATCTTCGAGGCCTCGATGTACTGTTCTCCCAATCTGCTACGACCAACAAGTCTAACATTACTCATGATGATATTTACCAATCCCAAACATCAAATTAAATATGTCTACTGAACCGAACTCGCTGACGAAAGCCGGAGCCTAAAGCTGCCAACGTCCGCAAACAACCCTGTCCAAATCGTTAAAATCTTGTAAGACTTTTATATTTTCAAAACCGACCGCTTGCATAAGCGAGCTTACCGCTTCGCCTTGCGTACAGCCTATTTCTAAAGCCAAACCACCGCCTGGTTCCAAATATTGGGGCGCCTGGCTAACTAACTTTTCAATTAAATCTAAACCATCTCGACCGCTGAAAAGAGCTAGACCTGGCTCGTAAGTAGCCACGTCTTTGTCGGCGGCAGGCCCTTCCGCAGTGCCAATATAAGGTGGATTGGCCGAAATAAAATGGAAACGCCCTTCAATTTCGGCAAAAAGATCGCCACCATGCCATTTTACTTCCGAAGCTTCCCCCAAACTACTTCGGTTGGCAGAAAAATAACGAAAAGTTTCCGGCGAAAGATCTTGAGCTTCGGCTTCAACTTCCGGACGGAGAGCTTTTATAGTTAAAATAACACAGCCGCTGCCAGTGCAAAGATCCAACACCTTGGGGCCGACCGCCTGAGCTTTTTCTTTGTCAACAACACTTTGGCCATTGGGTGTTTTTGTTTTAAACTCGTCTATCCAGTCTAAAACCGTATCTACCAAAAGCTCTGTTTCCGGCCTTGGTATCAAGACTCCGGGCCCCACCGCAAAAGTAAAGCCATAAAAGCCGCGCTCTCGTAAAATATAGGCTGTCGGCTCGCCGCGAAAGCGTCGTATAAGCCCATCTTTTACTTGAGCAGCTGTAGCCTCACTCAACGTGCTTCCGGCTTGGGTGAATAGTTGCACTTCCGTCAAACCGCTCAAGCCTTGCACCACAATTTCGGCTTCGCGGCGAGCTTCGCCAGGGCCAAAAGATCCGCTGCCTTTTAGCAAATCTTTCCCCCAGCGCAAAATGTCTTGCAAAATGGGCGGTGTAGGAAAATTGTCGATATGATGCAAAAAATTCACCCTAAAAAAGAGCTAATCTTGGCCCAATTTTTCCATGAGCTCTTTTTGTTCATTTTCGCAAAGGGCCTTGACAATATCGTCTAAGTCGCCGCCCATAACGGCATTGATATTATGTACAGTAAAACCGATGCGGTGATCGGTAACGCGACTCTGAGGGAAGTTGTAAGTGCGGATCTTTTCTGATCTGTCACCTTGGCCTACTTGAGAGCGACGGTTGGAAGTGAGCTCATCTTCGGCTTTTTGTCTCTCGATTTCCAACAAACGAGCTTGCAAAATACGCATGGCTTTCTCGCGGTTTTGACGCTGAGAGCGCTCGTCTTGGCAAGTGACCACTAAGCCTGTAGGCAAGTGAGTAATACGAATAGCCGATTCGGTTTTGTTTACGTGCTGACCACCGGCGCCAGAAGAGCGGTAAGTATCAATGCGCAAATCTTTCTCGTTGATAGGCACTTCGTCTACGCTGTCTACTTCAGGTAGTACAGCTACAGTGACTGTAGAAGTGTGGATACGACCAGAAGCTTCGGTAGCAGGCACGCGCTGCACGCGATGGACGCCGCTCTCAAACTTCATATGCTGATAAACGTCGTGTCCGGTAATTGAGAAAGTAACTTCCTTCATGCCGCCCAAATCGGTATCTTGGCGAGCCAAAATTTCCGTCTTCCAGCCCATGCGGTCGGCATAATACAAGTACATGCGGAATAATTCTTGGGCGAACAAGGAAGATTCTTCACCACCAGCGGCGGGGCGAATTTCTACAATAACGTTGCGTCCGGCATAAGGATCGCGAGGCAAAAGCAAGCGAGTAAGTTCGTCTTCCAGCTGAGCGCGACGCTGTTCGAGCTCTTCAATTTCAGCGCGGTAAAGATCGCGCATTTCCGGGTCGCTTTCACTAGTTAAAGCGTGATGACTTTCACTGATATGCTCGACGACATTGCCTAAATCCCGAGAGCGCAAAGCCACTTCCTCAATAGACTTGCGCTCTTTGGAAAGCTTCTGATACTCGGCAGGATTGCTCAATACTTCGGGATTGCACAAGCTGTGTTCGAGCTCTTCAAAGCGACGCTCCATTTCCTTGAGTTTGGATAAATCGAGCATAATTCGTACCTCAAAAAAAAACTAAAAAACAACGAAACGCCCTTTGTAGAACATTCGCTGTATTTTTTTACGGACCAACCCACCCCAACTGACAACTTTTCAACAAGGCGAAAGGTTGTATTTTTCCCCCATAATACGCAGAAAGCGTTCCCGAGGATACTTCTAACCCTAGAAACGCTACTCCGCAAAACCGGCTCTAGACCGGCCGTATAGCAACTAATCTTTAATTTTATAACGCTGACGGAACTTCTCTACCTGTCCCTCGCGAGCGACAGCACGCTTCTTACCGGTGTAGAAAGGATGGCAAGCGCTGCAAATTTCAACGCGCATGTCTTCCAAGGTAGCCAGGGTCTCAAAAGTGTTGCCACAGGAACAACGAATGGTTGTTTTGTACAACTTCGGATGAGTGTTTGCTTTCACGTTTTTACCCTCTTTGTACCCTTAACACCGCGCCTTTTTGTCGGTTTCAGGGTTGCTAGATTTCTAGGTCTTCAATTAACCCAGCATGAACGGCGCTAATTATATCACAGGAACGATAAAAATGGAAGGCCCTCCCTTCTATATTCCTGCAATTTACTAAGACCAGCCAGGCAAGCCCTTACTCGACAACTTTTATCCAAAGAGCTTGCCCAACCAGTTGCAATTTTTAACGATCTAAAGCGATTGTTACTTAGTATTATCTTGCTTGGAATCTACCTTAACGGGAATACTATTCTTTTTAATTTCGGCCACGCCATTCAGAACGCACCCATCTTCTTGTAAAGATAAAGCAGAATAGCCATAACCCATAGTGCGTCCCATACTTTCTAAAGCTTGGCAGAAAAGCTCCAACATTTCCTTATCACCCAAAGCAGCAGAAGAAAGGCGACTTCTGATACCGGCAGCAGTATCGTTTCTATTAGCTTTAATATCTTCGCAACTAAAAACTACGCCACAAAGTTTTCCCTCTTGGGCAGCTCGTTTAATTAAGGGTACATCAGCCCAAGTTTTTGCATATTTGCCGGAAAGCATATCATCAAAAACTGTCTGACTTTCCATATTGAAGGCTGCCACCAACTGATCGTCGGTAATAGTCAAGAAAGTATTGCGCCCGAAGGGAATTTTATATACTCGACAATTATTTATATCGTAAGAAGGACACATAGCGGCCAATAAAGGCACGCTAGGCAAACTCAACAGGAAGCCTTCAAAGTCTCCGCCGTTTTTCAGTCCCAAGGTAACTACCACCGGCATGCTAGCAGCTTTGTAAGGATTGCTAGTAGCTACATTGACAAATTGCTCTCCTTGAAGCCGACTCAAACCATCGATAGAGACGGTAAGTTCTCCAGTAAGCATACTTAAAAGCTTATCCATACTGCTGCCGACGCGGCGCAGCATTTCATCAGGCACTTGGCGTTGCTTTCTACCTTCAGGGGTAAAGCCCATAACATCGTAAACAATTTTCCAAACGGTTTGGATATTGACAGAAATTAAACTGCTGTTGGCGCAAGGGTGGTATTTAAAAGACTTAAATTCAACATTATTGGCTTTATTAAGAAAACGTTTGCCATAATGGCCAATTTCTTTAGGATCACATATCAAACGAGCGGAAAATCCAATTTGCTTGCCAGCTTTGGTTCTTTCGATTTTACCTTTAAAGAATCCATATTGCATGGATTTAATAAATCTTATGAACCTTATATCTACTTGTTGGGATTTAATCAGTCTAATAAATCCGTCATTTTCGTGAAGACGTTTGAAATTTACAAAGCCAACACTCAATGAATCGGTGTCGATCTTACCTATATATTTTTGAAAACCGGGCTCGGAAAGCAAAGAGTCTTTCTCTTGGCGAGAAGCTAAAATAGTAGTCAGATCTTGGCCAGAAGTACCAACAAAAAGAGTAGTTCCTTGAATAACCCAGGACAAGCCCCTTGTATTGTTACTAGGACAGTAGATTAGACCGTCCATACTGGGGATAGTAACATATTTCAAACCAGGGTTCCTTTTAATAGAGAGCTCCTGAAATTTTTTCATAGTTTGCTCAATAGGAGCTTTCGGTTTGAATTTTTGCATATAAACATATAAGCCGGCATTTTCTTTATTAGGAAGACGGGCAATCATAGCTCCGGCGCCTTCAGCATGCAAAGCCAAATCTTTAACTAGATCGAAATTTATTTCTTCAGAAAAAAACCGACTGAGCTGACTTTTTAAAACGGTATTGCCAGCAACACCCTGTATCAAACCACTAAAAAGATCATTTAAATTATCTTCTTGGCGCAAATCTATAGCTATAAGAGCGATACTGTCACGCGGAGCCATGCGAGCAGCTTCGTAGACAATATTTTTTCGATAAACTCCAAAAAAAGTCGTCAGCAAGCAAGTTATAATCGCAATTACGACAATGGCACATATTACAGCTTTAGCTGAAAAATAAGACTTTAAACCACGTTTGGTTTCTTTGTCGTTTTGGGGTTCAACAGACCTAGAAGCGGGAACGTCATCATTATTTTCTTTGTCATTATCAATATTTAGAGAATCTGAAGCTGAATTTTGATTATTTAGAGGAGAATAATCAAAATCTTCATCTTGGCTAAAGCCAGAATTAGGTGATTCTTCGCTCATAATAGATAGTGGCTCCGTTTCTTACATTTTTTCCATTGTAGACTCTTTTTTTTCGTTTTTATCATCAAGAAACCTAGCATTTTCCCCTTTTGACTTGTCGAGGCCAAACCGTCATATCTTTAAAGCTTCTCCTGACTCTAGATATAGCCTAAAGTTTGTGAAGGCTTAGCCGTAATCAAGAGCGAAGGGCTCGGATATTTTAATTTTTCAGCAGGATAAAAAGTATGGCAAAGTTTTGTAATAAATGTGGCGCACAAGTTAGAGAAAATGCCCGTTTCTGCAATATTTGCGGTAATCAGCTGCGCGTAACGCCAGCGGCGCCTCCTCCAACAGCGCTCCCTCCAACTTTGCCTTCAACGCCTCCAGCGTCTGCCACATCTTCGGCGGCCTCCCCTGTTCCTCAAGCGCCGCAATTTTTCCAATCCTACGATTTCGAGCCTGGCGGCCCTTCCTTAGCTGGACAGTCAAGCCCTACACCTTATCCTTCGCCTTCTTCTGGCCCTTTGCGCGATTCTTCCCGGCCGTTACCCCCATTGAGCGATTTCTTTGGCGCCGAAGATGACGAGGAAGCGAGCAACAAGCGCGAGTTAGCTGAAGATACTATCATGAACTTCTCGCTTTGGGCCGCCGCTATAGTGTTGGTGCCTATTCCTTTTTGCGATTTAGTTTTGCTTATGCCTATTCAATCGGCTATGGTAATTGCTGTAGGCAAAGTTTACGGAGTAAACGAAACTCCCGAGCGCATTTTAGCTATTATCGCCGGTTCTTGCGGCGCCAGCGTCTTCGGCCAGCTGACCGCTGTCTTCTTGAGTAATTTAATTCCTATTATCGGATCGTTAGTCAGCGCTCCCTTTATTTTTGGTTGGACTTACGGCTTAGGGAAAGTGGCCATACGCTACTTTGAATCTAAAGGCCAAGCTAGCGAAAGCGAGTTAAAGTCTATTTTTAAACAAGCTAGCAAAGAAGCCAACAGTAAATATGATCCTAGCAAAGTAGGTTCGGCCCAAGCTTCCTTGGATAATTTGCGCCAATATATGTCAGAAGAAGATTATATGAAAATTAGAGAGCGCTTCGGCCCTGAAGCCAATCGCTAGCCACCAAGCCACACTGTATTTGTGAAGCGGCGCTGAATCTAAAATTGGTTTAAGCTCCAGTTTGATAATCCCAATTGGTAAGCGCCCACAGCTCCACTAAATTCCCCGCGCTCTAAAATAACGGCTCGGTGATTGAGTAAAGCTCCAGCTCGCACTAAAACGGCCCGCAAGACTGGATTGTTACGTAAAGTAGATCCGGCATATACAATAGTGTGAGTGCGACACTGATTCATCATACCAGCGGCGATTAGAGCGATATTTTCACCTACCATACCCATAATGCCAGCCATAATATCGGCGTCGGAAGGGCGCTCAATTTCACAATCGCCAGCCAAGCGTCCAAAATTAGAAGCGGTAATATTATCAGCAATGCCTACTTGGCCGGGTGGATAGATATCTTTAAGCAATAAATCTACTCCGGAGCGCTTACCTTTTTGAGCTAAAAGACAAACGTCTTCAAAGCTGCTGCCGGGAATAAGAGCGCGACCCAAGCCTAAAATGGTACCGCCTCCTAAAGCGGAGCCGCCTACACGACTAATGGAAACGCCATTAACAAAAAGGAGCGAAGTGCCGGTGCCTACCGATCCTAAAATGTAGGGCAATTCTACACCGCTAGAACCAGGCAACAACTTGGAAGCGCCAGCGCCCCAAGCCACAAATTCGTTGACGCCAAAAACTTGCGGTATGTGCTCTTCTTTAGCTTCGCTACGCCGACAGCGAGCTCGGTGACGAAATTCGGAAGCGCCGCGGCCGGTTACGCCACAAAACTGTACGCCTAAATTGATTACATGGTCCAACACTTCCTCACAGCTATAATTTTTGAGGAAAGTGAGCACCAATTCTTCACCCGGACGAGCAATAGCTATTTTGGTGAGAGTTCCTCCTATATCGAGGCCACAACCGCAAAGATGTTCTATATCGTCAGAATATTTGTACATTTCTCTTTATAGTGCAATTAACCTAAGCGGCAAAAAAAAGCAGCTACTCATTTTAGCCTTTTCTTCAAGCAAATGGAAAAAAACTAAACATAGCTGCTCTAGCGCCGCTAAACAAGCCCTCAATAAAAAAGCTCGATAACTCTAACGCTGGTCTTTAGTTAAAATAGCGTCGATAATACCGTAGTCGAGAGCTTCCTGACTAGACATATAGTGGTCGCGCTCAGTGTCTTCGCAAACTTTCTCATAAGGTTGGCCGGTATGGTTAGCCAAAATGCGGTTGAGGTTTTCACGCGTTTTCAAAATTTGTCGGGCATGAATCTCAATATCGGTAGCCTGGCCGCCGATTTCTCCAATCCAGGGTTGGTGGATCATAATGCGCGAGTAAGGCAAAGCAAAGCGTTTACCTTTGCAACCGCCAGCTAAAAGCACAGCCGCAGCGCTAGCGGCCATGCCCATGCAAATGCAAGAAACGTCCGGCTTAATAAGTTGCATACAATCATACATGCCTAAGCCGGCTGTAACCGATCCGCCGGGGCTGTTGATGTAAATATCGATATCTTTATCGGGATCTTCTTGCTCGAGATAGAGCAATTGAGCGATCACCAAATTGGCCAATTCGTCGTCAATAGCGTCGCCAACAAAAATAATGCGGTTTTTGAGCAAACGGGAATATATATCGTAGGCCCGCTCGCCGCGAGCGGTTTGCTCAATAACCATAGGAATAAGCTGGGCTCTTTCGCCGCCGGGGTATCTGCCAAACATCATATAAACGGAACTCCTTCAAGAAGGGGCATAACGGGATTCAGCCTTTCTTAGACCCCTCACCACAAATATCGCTTGCCAATTCTCGCCAGGTATAGAACTCCCTCCCCTAGCGCTGTATTAAAGTTCTGCCGCAAAAAATAACTGCCGCAGCTTTAAAATGGTAAGGACATAAAAAAGCTACGACAGCTACATAAGTAGTTAGCGATGCCGCCTATCGGCCCTTTGCCACCTCGATCTCATTTTTTAAGCGCAAGCAATTGCTTTTTCGACTCAAACTTGATAATCTGATGTGAGGCGACAAAGCAAAGGCCTTTATGCGGCCACTGGCAACGAAAGACTAAAACCCAAATTGGCCTCATCCTCGGCAGGATCAAAAAGATCGACTGCAGCAGCTTGGTGCCGCTCTTCTTTCCACTCAGTAGATGTAGCATTTACAGCAGCCACAAGGCCGTCGAGATCAGCGAGATATTCGCTATCGACTTCGGCAGCAGCATAGGCATAAAAAATATCGAAGCCGTTTTCGCGGTCTTCTGCTGCAGCTACAGCATCTGCCACAGCGGCCAAATCAAAACTGGCACAATCATCGATCGCATCTTGCCATCGCTGGGCGAGATCCTGAGCACGGGCGACCAATTCTTCAAGGCTGTCTTGTTCGACGTTATTTGGATTGGAGCAAAAGTTTATAGCGTCACTATTTGCGAATAGTTTCATTTTTTGTTAATCCTTTCATTTTGACTCTTTTTGCAGCAGTTTTTTTTACAAACAAAGCTCTGCAATAGTCAGCCGCGCAGAAAAAGTAAATAAAAAAGGACTAACGCTCGGAAAAAGCGAGCATTTTATTGAAGGATAGTAGTTCGATAAGCTCTCGTAAGCCAAAAATCTTGTGAAATGACAAATCTCGATTCAATATTCGCTGCAAATCGAACAGTCCCAAATTGTCTGCAGAGAATTCGTTTTTATGCCATAGACGTCGCACACGCGATGCCTTCGTAGCATAGATTTTACGAAGCAAATCCATAAGCGACATGGGCATATCTAGAATTATATCGAGAGAAATTCGCACATATTTCCACAAAACTCTATTGACTTTTCCAATAAAGCAGATTAAAATACCTTGCATCAAAAATAGGGTAAACGCCATAGCTTCGGCCTTGTTTCCTTTCTACGGTCATGCGCATCGTTGGGGTTTGTGCATGTTACCGTCGTTTCGTTGTGGGTGCTGACGGCTTATCTTTGCTTAGCCGTGTGGTGGTGTGTTTTTTGGGAGTAGAAATCGCCGCCTCAGAGCATTGTAAACGTTATTTAATGATCTGAATAGTCATTTTTGTTAAATTATTGTAGAAAATAGGGCTGTTTTTGCGTGATTGGTTTAACTCGTCTTCTTATCTGCACATTTTTCTGCTTTTTGTATACATAAACATATTGTTGCATACGTCACGACATCTATACGGCAATAACTTGCTACTGTCAATTTATAGTCCAGCGTCGTATATATTTATTTAAAGTGTACTGCAATTACTAATGAGACTTTGATGGCTAAAAAACTCAGCAAGGAGCTATAACTGAGATTGTATTTTTTGGGCCAAAGTAATAAGGTCCAGCTCTGCGATTTGCCGCTTTTCTTCCCAACACCTTTCTACGAGACTAGCAGCAGAAACAATATCAAAATTATCAAGATATGATTGTGCTGCGATTGAAGTTGTATAAAGCTCACTTTTTTCGTCACTCTGCAATTTAGCAGACATTAACTCCATATTAGCGAAGGTATTTACCAGATACGCTGAAAGAAGGTAGCTTTGCGTGCGCATCTTGTTAACTCTCAAAAAGATTTTCAAAAATTTTGTTGCAGTTGTGGCAGAGTTTTCTCTTTTACGGGCTCTTATGAAAAGTTTATAAGGCATGCAATTGCGCAAAGCGTATCTATTTTTCATTATCACATTCCTTTCCAGTTGGACTGTCCATCTACTGACAAACAGCCGCCACTTAGTGTATTTATTGAGCTTTAGTATAGTCATCAATACAGTAAGAAGCTTCAAACGACGCCGCAACTAAAAGGCAAGGCTCAGCTTCCCTCGATACCTACAACAAAACAGTTTTAACTGTCAACTCAATTGCTTTTTTTTAGCTTCTGCTTATTTATATTTATATAAGCTGCATAAATATCTATTTTATTGCATGCCGCTATGCTAACTTTTTGCATGTTTTTACCGCTTATTTTATCACTTATCTACCGCAATATCGACTTATTTACGCAATAAACATCTAATACATCACGATTATTTCATATTTTTTAACAAACAGAATATTGAATATACAAGCCACACCATATTTACCAAAAATATATGCAAAAAGTAGTATATACAATAACATGTATTTTTATTAAACTTTTTGTTAATTTTTAAACATATTTCGATATAATTTAACAAAAAGAATACATATTGTTTACAAAAATCCATTAATTCAGCGTATTACTAGAATAGGAATATATCAACCGTCTTCTATAAAAGCCTTTTTGCTACACGTATAGCTAAACAGCGCTATTAGCGGGAAGGCCGAGTAAATGGACATTTTTAGGTCAAGGAAAAAAGCTTGACCTGCGGAAAGTGCTCTACGCTATTTTTACTTAAAATTGGGAGAGCACTTTTTCTTATGGATAGTCAGATTCACAACCAGATCGTAAGTTTCATTTGGAGCGTGGCCGACGATTGTTTGCGCGACGTTTATGTGCGTGGCAAATACCGCGATGTGATTCTGCCTATGACCGTTATCCGCCGTTTAGATGCTGTTTTGGAAAAGACTAAACAGGCCGTATTGGAAACCAAAAAAAAACTAGATGAGAAACAGATAGCCGGACAAGAACGGGTATTATGTAACATTGCCGGGCAAGCTTTTTGTAACAGTTCTCCTTTTTGCTTAAAAGATCTGACTTCGCGCGGCAAGTCTCAGCAACTTAAAGCCGACTTTATCGCCTACTTGGACGGCTTTTCCGACAATGTGCAAGAAATACTCAATAAATTTAAGTTTCGCAACCAAATAGACACTATGGTGGAAGCCGATATTTTGGGCGCCGTTATTGAAAAGTTTATTTCACCTACTATAAATTTAAGTCCCGAGCCGGTTTTAGATGATCTTGGACAAATAAAAATTCCTGGCCTAGACAATCATGCCATGGGCACAATTTTTGAAGAGCTGGTGCGCCGTTTCAATGAAGAAAATAATGAAGAAGCCGGCGAACACTGGACTCCTCGCGATGTGGTGTACCTTATGGCCGATTTAGCCGTTTTGCCTGTAGCTGATAAAATTAAAGATAGTACCTATACTTGCTACGATGGCGCTATGGGTACTGGCGGTATGCTTACTGTGGCTCAAGAAAGGCTCAGTGAAATTGCCCAGCAAAAAGGCAAACAAGTTTCCATCCATCTTTATGGGCAAGAAATTAACCCCGAAACTTACGCTATTGCTATAGCTGATATGATCTTAAAAGGTAAAGGTGAAACTTCACAAGATCACTTTATCTATGGCTCTACCCTTTCAGCTGACGGTTTGCCTGACAAAACTTTTGATTTTATGTTATCTAACCCGCCTTATGGCAAATCTTGGAAGACCGACGCCGAAAAGATGGGTGGCAAAAGCGGCATAAAAGATCCGCGTTTTGTTATTGTCGACAATAAAGACGAACAAGAAGAAACTGCTGCCAAGAAGAAAAAAGCCAAAAATACTGATGAATTTAGTATGCTTTCCGCTACCGGCGACGGTCAGTTGCTTTTCTTGCTCAACAATATTTCTAAAATGAAAGAAGGCACCGATTTAGGTTCGCGCATTGTGGAAGTTCACAACGGCTCTTCCCTCTTTACTGGAGACGCCGGCCAAGGTGAAAGCAACGCTCGCCGCCATATGATTGAGCGCGACTTAGTGGAAGCTATTATCGCTTTACCTGAAGGCATGTTTTACAATACTGGCATAGCTACTTTTATTTGGGTACTTTCCAATCGCAAAGAAGAGCGCCGCCGAGGCAAGATCCAGTTAATTGACGCTACTTCTATGAAAGCGCCGCTGCGCAAAAATTTGGGCAAGAAAAACTGTGAATTTACTCCCGAAATTCGCCAACAAATTCTCGACTTATATTTCAAGATGGAAGAAAACGAATATTCCAAGATCTTCCCCAATAACGAATTTGGTTTTTATAAAGTAGAAGTGCTGCAACCTAAGCTTGACGAGCAAGGTCAACCCTTGCGCGACAAAAAAGGCAAATTTATTGAAGATAAAGATAAAAAAGATAGCGAAATTATCCCTCTTCGCTACGAAGGCGGCATAGAAGCTTTCTTAGATAAAGAAGTGCGCCCCTTCGCGCCCTACGCCTACGTAAATGAAGCCGCCACCAAGGTTGGCTATAAGCTTAGCTTTACTAAGTATTTTTACAAGCCCATCCAGTTGCGCCCCTTAGCGGAAATTGTAGCCGACATTAGAGCCCTAGAAGCCGAAACAGTCGGCCTCTTAGAAGAAATTATCGGCGAGGAGGCTTAAGCTAATGGCGATGAAAGCTTATGAAAGTTACAAAAATACAGAATACGACTGGCTTCCACGCATTCCAGCACACTGGATTAGACATTCTGTAAGAAAAATAACCTCTGTTTCTAGTGAGCGTAACGAAAATACTTTTTCCAGAAACGATTTACTTTCTGTTTACAGAGAATATGGTGTAATTAAAAAATTTTCAAGAGATGATAACCATAATGTAGAAAGCCTGGATTTATCAAAGTACAAAACTGTCCACAAAAATTATTTAGTTATAAACAAAATGAAAATGTGGCAAGGTTCATTGGGAATATCCAAATATGATGGAATTGTTAGCCCTGCTTACATTGTTTGTAAGTTAAATCTGGCCAACGTTAATTATCAATTTATACACGCCCTATTACGTGCAGCAACTTTTAAAACTTTTTATAATCGCATATCATACGGGGTTCGTGTTGGTCAATGGGACGCTAGTTATGAAGATTTAAAGTCACTTAACTTATATCTGCCGCCAAAAGAAGAGCAAGATCAAATTGTACGCTATTTGGATTGGCAAAATTCGCGTTTAAATAAGCTGATCAACGCCAAGAAAAGAGAAATTGCCTTACTGGAAGAGCAAAAGCAAGCTTTAATTAGCCAAGCCGTAACCAAAGGCTTAGATCCCCACGCCCCCCTAAAAGACAGCGGCATAGACTGGATCGGCCAAATACCTGAACATTGGCTATTGTGTAATTTGAAATACTTATGTTCAATGAAATCCGGTAAAAATTTGACTTCAATACAAATTACTGAAAATGGGCCATATCCAGTATACGGAGGCAATGGAGTTCGCGGCTATTATTCGCAATACAATGTAAGCGGAGAATGTTTAATAATTGGCAGGCAGGGAGCTTTATGCGGCAATGTACATTATGTGCATGAAAAAATCTGGGCAACAGATCACGCAGTTGTAACACAAGTATCTAATTTTATACATCTAAAATTTTTCTATTATTTATTAACTGCAATGAATCTTAACAGATATGCCTCACAAACAGCAGCTCAACCAGGCTTAGCTGTAAGCAATATTTTAAATCAAAAAGTATGTTTTCCACCAATAAATGAGCAACGTAAAATCGCTGTTTATTTGGAACATCAATGCATTTTTATTGACAATCTAATAAATAATATAAATAAAACAATTTCTCTCCTTCAAGAATACCGCACCCGCCTAGTGGCCGATGTTGTCACCGGACAAATCGACGTGCGCCACATAGCTATTCCTAACTACGAAGCCATAACCGAAACCATCGGCCAACCCGAAGCCGATGAAGACAGCACAATTTGTACTGAGGATCAATAAAAGCTATGCCTACTGATGTGACGGAAAAAAGTTTAGAAGACATTATTGTTAATTACTTAGTGCAAAATAATGGCTATGAGCTTGGCGTTAATACTGATTATAATCGGGAATACGCCATAGACGAAAGGCGCCTTTTTCGTTTTTTGCAAGCTACTCAACCTAAGGAAATGCTTAAGCTGGGGCTACCTGGTAATGATTTGCGGCGCACTAAATTTTTTAACCGTTTGCAAAGTGAAATTCTTAAGCGCGGTATTACTGACGTTTTGCGTAAAGGCATAAAAGACGGCCCTATTCATCTGGATTTATTTTACCTTACGCCTTCAGAAAAAAATCTTCAGGCTCAAGAACATTTTCAGCAAAATATTTTTAGCGTCACTCGCCAGTTACAATACTCAGCAACTGCTGCCCGTTGCGCTTTAGATTTAGCTCTTTTTATTAACGGCTTGCCTATTCTTACTTGTGAATTAAAAAATACTATTTCTGGCCAAAATGTAGAAGACGCTGTCGAGCAATATAAAACCGATCGCGACCCTAGGGAGCCTATCTTCCAATTTAAACGCTGCCTCGTCCATTTTGCTATTGACGACCAGCAAGTAAAATTCTGCACCAAATTAAATAGCCAAAAATCTTGGTTTCTCCCCTTCAATAAAGGCTTTAACGACGGTGCAGGCAATCCGCCTAACCCTAGCGGCATCAAAACTGACTATATGTGGAAAGATATTTTCACAAAAAATCAACTTACTAATATTATCGAAAATTATGCTCAAGTTGTCGATAAGGGCAGCAAACAAATCTTTCCTCGCTACCATCAATTGGCCGTAGTAAATGCTTTACTTAAAGACGTCCAAGAAAAAGGCGTGGGCCAGCGCTATCTAATTCAACATAGCGCCGGTAGCGGCAAATCTAATTCTATTGCCTGGTTGGCCCATCAATTGATCGGACTAGAAAAAGACGGCCAAAATATTGTCGATTCGGTAGTTGTAGTTACCGATAGGCGCAACTTAGATGATCAAATAAAAAATACCATTAAACAATTTACTGAAGTACGCAGCACCGTAGTTCACGCCGATCATTCCAACGATTTGCGCCAAGCTATCGACTCTGGCAAAAAAATTATTATTACTACTATTCAAAAATTTCCTTATATTTTGGAAAGCTTGGGCACCGAACACAAAGGGCGCAAGTTTGCCATTATTATCGACGAAGCCCACTCCAGCCAAAGCGGTCGCACGGCTGCCAAAATGAATACTGCCCTTTCCGGCCAGTACGATCCTGACGACACTAAAAGCACCGAAGACTTAATCAATGAAGCTATCGAAGGGCGCAAAATGCTCACTAACGCCAGCTATTTTGCCTTTACAGCTACGCCCAAAAACAAAACTTTGGAAATGTTCGGTAAAGCTGTAATTGAACCAGACGGCAGCGTGCGCCACTTTCCTTTCCACAATTATCCCATGAAGCAAGCCATTCAAGAAGGCTTTATTATGGATGTTTTGCAATACTATACGCCCATTTCCAGCTACTACAAATTGGCCAAAATTGTAGAAAACGATCCTCTTTTTGACAAAAAGAAAGCTCAAGCCAAATTGCGCAGTTTTGTGGAAAGCAACCATTTTGCCATCAGCCAAAAGGCAGCCATGATGGTAGAACACTTCCACACTCAAGTAATTGGCCAAAATAAAATTGGCGGTCAAGCTCGAGCTATGGTAGTTACCGGCAGCATTTTGCGAGCTATCGACTACTTCTACGCCTTCCAAAAGTGCTTGACCGAAAGGAAAAGCCCTTATAAAGCTATCGTGGCTTTTTCTGGTGAAAAAGAATATGACGGCCAAATTTGCACGGAAGCCAGCCTCAACGGTTTTCCCAGCAGCCAAATTCCCGACAAATTTAAAGAAGATCCCTATCGCTTTTTAATTGTAGCTAATAAATTCCAAACCGGTTTTGACGAGCCGCTTTTGCATACTATGTATGTAGACAAACAACTAAGCGACATAAAAGCCGTACAAACGCTTTCCCGCTTAAATAGAGCTCATCCGCAAAAATTCGATACTTTTGTGCTCGATTTCGCTAACGATGCCAAAACCATAGAAGAAGCTTTTTCCGCTTACTATCGCACGACCATTCTTTCCGGAGAAACCGATCCTAATAAGCTTAACGACTTAGTAAGCGAAATGGAAAATCACCAAGTTTACACCCAAAGCCAAATAAATTTACTGGTAGACTTGTATTTACATAAAGCCAACCGCAACCAGCTTGATCCTATTTTGGATAATTGTGCCGCCAACTATAAAGACTTAGATAGAGAAGATCAAGTTAAATTTAAGAGTGCCGCCAAATCATTTGTCAGGACTTACAGTTTTTTAGGAGCCATTATGCCCTACGGCAGCCCTGAGTGGGAAAAGCTCTCTATTTTCTTAACTTTACTTTTACCCAAGTTGCCAGCGCCTTTAGAAGACGATCTTACTGCCGGTATTTTGCAAGCTATAGATTTAGATAGTTACAGGATCCAGGCCCAAAGCATGATGTCTATCCGCTTAGAAGATGCCAACGCCGAAATAAATCCAGTTCCAGTAGGCCAAGCCATGCAACCTAAAGAAGCTGAACTAGATCCTTTAACAGCTATTTTAGAGGAATTTAACAGCTTTTTTGGCAATATCGATTGGCAAGACAAAGACAACATAAAGCAACAGATCTCCACTTTGCCTCAAGCTGTAGCCCAAAACCAAAACTACAAAAATGCAGCCAAAAATTCCGATAAAGAAAATGCCAAAATGGAAAGCGACAAAGCCTTAGATGAAGCTATCCTGGCTAGATTTAGCGACTGGTACGAACTATTTGACCAGTTCCAGAGCAACGCTAGCTTCAAGGAATGGCTTAGCAATATGGTATTTAAAGCTACCTATAGCAAACTAAGAGGCAACCGCCCAGTTTGCTAAAATCCGTACTGCGGTAGCGTTACCTAAGTTTAATTACACCATCCCCTGTTTTAATTTAGTCATTTAAAGCTAAAATGACTAAATTAAAACTATTGATGACTAAACTGAAATGGTATACTAAAGCCCAGCCAAAATATAAATGCGGTGCGGAAGTATGCCAAACTATAACTTTGAAGCCAACTATAGAACCTTATTGCAACCAGATATTGTCTCTTTGTTGCTAACTATTCGCGAATACAAGGGCGAGCAAAATCTATTTATTGAAGCTCAAGCCGACACTTTGGCTAAACTGGTCGAAGTTGCCAAGATTCAAAGTACGGAAGCTTCCAACAAAATTGAGGGTATTTACACTGCCAACGAGCGTTTGCAAGAGCTTATGGCCGAAAAGACTGCTCCCAAAACGCGCAGCGAACAAGAGATCGCCGGCTATCGCGACGTGCTAAACACTATCCACGAAAGCCACGATTATATACCGATTAAGCCTTCTATTTTGCTGCAATTACACCGCGACTTATACAAATTTTCCGCTAGTGCTGGCGGAAAATTTAAAGCTGTCGATAACCAAATCGCTGAAGTAGACAGCCAAGGCAATAAAAAGCTGCGTTTTCAGCCTGTAGCCGCTTGGGAAACTGCTGAAAATGTAGAAGTTCTGTGCGCTTCTTTCAATGACGCTTTGCAAAATAGCCAGCTCGATCCCCTACTTTTAATTCCTATGTTTATTTTGGATTTTCTTTGTATCCATCCTTTCCAAGACGGCAATGGACGTATGAGCCGCTTACTGACGCTGCTTTTACTTTACCGCGCCGGTTATATTGTGGGAAAATATATCAGCATTGAAAAATTGATTGAACAAAGCAAAGAAACTTACTACGAAAGCTTGCAAGCCAGCTCTGTCGGTTGGCATGATAGCCAAAATGATTACGCTCCTTTTGTACGTTATATGCTAGGAGTTATAGTCGCAGCTTATAAAGAATTTGCTTCGCGAGTAAAAATTCTCACAGTTAGCGGCCTAACTAAAGCGGAACGCTTAACTACCATTATTAAAGAAAATTTAGGCCCCATAACTAAAGCCGAGCTGGCTAAAAAATGTCCAGATATAAGCTCAACTACTATTCAACGCACTTTGGCCGAATTGCTCAAAGGAAACAAAATACGCAAACTTAGCGGCGGTCGCTACACTGCTTATGTGTGGTACGGTGACTAAGTCAGACATGCACTCGAGGCTATTTTCGCTCTTTTCGTTGACTGACTAAACAGTTAATGATAATCTACCCCCAGGAAAGATTTATTTATTATGTTTAGTCAGTATTCATCACCATCTAAATATGTGTTAGCTGTGGCTGTTTTGGCTTGTTTATTCAGCCCAAGTGCTGCTTTGGCCGAAAAGAAACCGAGCAGCGCGGCGGTGCCGGAAGTAATAAAAGCTGCTCAAAAAAAATACGGTATGCCTAGCGCCACTAAGCCTACTCCGGCTGCCGTGCCGCAAATTACTTCTTTAACAGATCTAGTGAATTTACAGCGCCAGTCTTGCTCTTGGGCTTGCGTTACTAGCACTTTTTATGATTATCGCTCAGTCTCTATGTATCGTCGCCGCGCCGGTTTGCACTTGGGTTACGATATTGCCATGCAAGCCGGAACTGCCGCTCGCGCCGGTTGGCCCGGCACAGTCGTTTCTATTGCTCCTTGGGCAGACGGAGAATGGGGCGTAACTGTAGCCTCCTCCAACGGCATAGAAGTTACTTACGGCCACATAGTGCCGGTAGCTAGGCTGGGCCAGGTTATCAATGTGGGCGATACAGTGGGAACTATTGCCGTCAACCATGTCGACGTAAAAATGCGCGGCGCTGACGGAGCTTATATTCCCTTTGGCGAAAAAGATAAACAAGCGGTTATGGCTGGAGCTTTGCAAGTACAACCTGTCACCAGCCGCGAGCAACTTATGGTTGCTTGGCTGAGCGCTTACAACAATGAAGAGACCGTCAAAGAAGAAGTTGAAGCTAGGGCTAGAGAAAATAAGCTCGACCAAATCGAAAGAAAAAAACTTGAAGAGCGCTATACAGAGAAGCGGTTGGCTTTGCGCAATATGGAAAAATATTTCGAGGACGGCTTAGTTTCGCGTCGCGAAGTAGAACAGACGCGCCGCAACTTAGAAAATACTCGTCGCGATTTGCTTAAAGTCAAAACTTCACAAAAAGAAAATCCGAGCCGAATCAAAAAATTGCAAAAGCAGCTCGATCTTTGTCATAAACGCACGCTTAAAGCTCAACAAGAAGCACAAAAGCGCGGCTTGAGCTGGCAAGATGTGCAAAATTTTGTCAATAATTTGGTAGCGAAAGACCAAAATTTAAGCAAAACTGTAAAAAACTACAAAAAAGACAAGCAAGATGCTTATATTCAGGAGCTTTTGCAAGTGAAGAGCGAGCTTAGCCAATGTGAGCGCACTTTAAGTAGCCAAGAGGAATTGTTTGAAGTCGGCGGCTTACCTCAAAAAGAGATCGACGCTACTCGCCAAAGGCAAAAAGCTTTACAACAGCGCTTAAAGGAATTGCAAAGCAAAAATAAATAGCGCCTCTGTATGTTAAGTTTAAGGCCTGTTTATAAGCCGGTTATAGCCATCCTCGAAAACATCGCTGACGCGAAAAAGTTTTCTCCGGTGGTATAACCGGCGTTTTTTATGGCCTTAAACTTCACAATTAGGCTATTTTGTAGCCTGTTTATAAGCCGGTTACAGCTATCCTCATATAGTGCAACAAAACAAGTTTACGCTGGCACAGCGTCTGTTAGTTCGTAGTTTTTAACCAACAGGCGGAGACGGCGGTGATGGAAGGCGAAGAATATTGGCCGAGCTTCAGCTCGGTCAGTTCGAGCCTGTAAGAGCCGCTGTTGGAGCCAGCCAACATGAACACGAGCCCGCAGCCAAAACTTGTAGCGGAATTTTTTCACCATATCGGTAGCGAAGGCCTCTGGCCGCCAGGCCAGTCAGCCGGAGCGTAGATATGGTAAAAAATGCAGCTAACATTACGTGCTAATGGGCGGGCAGAACATTAGCAACGTCTCTAAGCTGAAAAACTACGTAGCCAAACATATTGCGCTAAAAACGAAAAGAGCCAAGCAAAAATATTTGCGTGGCTCTCTTTTTTGTCTGAAGATCTAAATCTCTGCAGCCTCGGAAGCTTTTTGAAAAACTGCAGAACCTCAAGCGCCGATAAGTGTTTGCCGCGGACAGCCTAAAATCTGCCTCACTTTTCGGACTTCTATTACTTGGACGTTCAAACAAACTTGCGCTCAGATGGGCTTTGCATTCAGGCAAACACCTACCCGAACGTTGATTCTTGCCAATTTTATAGCGAAACTTTAATCGATCACTACCAAGGAATTGCTATTACCGTTGCTATCGGTCACCCAATTATCGGGGCGCTCATCATTTTCCCAACGGCAATCACTCTCACCAGGATTGACTACATATTTAAACTGATAACTTTTACCGGCATCTAAGGTGATGGTGGCACTGAAAGATCCGTCTTTCAAAATAGACATCTCTTTACCTTGCTCAACCTTCCAATCGCAGAAATCGCCCACTACCACAACGCGACGAGCATTAAAATCGTCGGCTTTTTCAGTGCTCAACTTAAAAGTAACTCTGCTCTTGGTGCCGGTCTTGGTGGCATTCTTAGTTATAGACATTTCTACTTATACTCCACTTTGCCAAAGCTGCCAATTTCCCAAACCTATAGGCAGCCAAGCAAAACTTATTAGTTGCACCTTCATCTGCCCCCACCCAAACTAGACAGCCTAGAAGGTTAAACAACGCATTTCGCCTGTTGTATTCTAATGACTTAAGGATTAGCTGTCAATATTAAATGCATATACAAACACAACATCTTTTTATTATTTTTACCTGGTTTTATATGCAATTCACATTAACTTTTATGCTCAAGCGCACCTCACGGAAAGGACGCTTTTAAAAGGCTCAATAATCATATAAATTGTGCGAAGTACCATTGCTCAATAGTTTCAGTTGGCCTTGGGAGACAATACCTTCGAGGAAGGAAGACAAGTCGCAAAAAAGAAAGGGATTCGAGCCTTATGAGAAGGTTGGGGCTTTTCGTTTCTGGCCGTTTTAGCTTGATTGCTGGCTTAAGTCAGGGCAAAAGTCTACAACATAATATTTCGGAGTTTATCGTGCGCAGTTATCGCCTTTTGATATGGACGTTCGTCTTTGTGCTATTTTTAGGCGGGGCGGCAGCCCTAGTCTGGTATTACACTCAAAACGAGCTTCCCCCCTCATTTGAAAGAACTATCGGTACTGGTTTAGCTGGCAAAGGAGCTGGCGAATTAAATGAGCCGACCGGAGTTACCGTCGACGCCAGCGGCAACATTTACGCCTTAGATACTAGAAATTGCCGCATCCAACGCTTTGATCCTCAAGGTAAACTTATCGACGTTTGGGGTTCTCAAGGCTCCGGCGACGCTCAATTGCGCGAGCCTTTGCGCATTAAATTGGCCCCGGACAATACTATTTGGGTTTCCGATACAGGCAACAACCGCTTACTCCACTTCACTACTCAAGGCGAATATCTCGGCGAAGTTGGCTCTTTAGGCCAAGGAGAAGGGCAATTTGCCGCCCCTATTGGCATTGCTTTCGATAGCGAAGGCTATATGTGGGTAACTGACGCTCGCAACAACCGTTTACAACTTTTCAATCCCAAGGGCGAATTTGTGTCTGCCTTGGAAAACAACGGTTCACTCAATTTAAATCAGCCTTGGGGCCTGGATTTAAATGTTAACGACGAAATTTACGTAGCCAATACTAAGTCCAATCAGATTTTGAAATTTAACGCTGATGGAGAGCTTTTGCTTAAGTGGGGACTTCCTGGTAAAGGCCCTGGCGAATTTGACAAGCCTACCGACGTTCTGGTCATGTATGATGGCAACGTATTGGTATCAGATACGGGCAATAACCGTATTCAAAAGTTTACTGGCAACGGCGTCTTCATTACTGAGTGGGGCGTAGGCGGCAGCGAAAATGCGGCTTTGCACCATCCACAACAAATTTCTGAAGGTTTAGGCCAAATGTTCTACGTAGCCGACGCTGGTAGCAACCGTATCCAAATTATCCACCAGCGCGATCCTATCCACTTGTACGGTCCCAAGCCTGCTCCCTATCCTACTGCCAAATATCAAACTAGAGGCGAAGGTGGCGGAGATTCTATGCTTGACGAATTTAGTTCCGATGGCAATTCTTCCAAAGCTGAAAGCAAAAAAGACAAAGATTCGGTAGACAACACTCAAGAGTCCAAAAATTTACGCGATAGTGCGGTCGGAAATTCCGATTCTAAAGCTGACAATAAGGATAAAGAAAAATCTGACAAAACTTCTACTGCCGATAAGCAGGATAAAGCTAAAAAGACGGAAGACAATTCCTTGACAGATACTTTATAATGTAGAGCCTCTGGTCAAGCTGGTCTCAATCTGCTAGAATGTGGCCGTCAATAACAGATTTTTTTGTAAGCTAAGTGGAGTGGCGCCAAGTGCGTCACTCCATTAGTTGTAATTTAGGCGGCGCTCCTTCCCCCTCAAAGTTGTGTGCCTAAAAATAGAGAGCCGATTTTGTTGCTTTACCCCTCAGAAGTTTAAGTCGGCGGTTGTATGGCAGCTTAGAAATTTAAGCTGTTAATCAAACAAGGAGCTTATTTATTTTGGCTAATAACTACGAACTTTTTACCTCAGAATCTGTAACTGAGGGACATCCTGACAAGGTGGCCGATCAGATTTCTGATGCTATTTTGGATGCTTTCTTAGCTGAAGATCCTCAATCCCGCGTTGCTTGCGAGACTTTCCTTCACACCGGTTGCGCTCATATTGCCGGTCAGATCACTTCTTCAGCCTACATCGACATCGCTGACATCGTACGCAAAACCTTAGTTGAAATTGGCTATGATTGCCCCGATTACGGTATTGACGGACGTAGCTGCGGCGTGCTCATTTCTATCGACGGTCAGTCCCCCGACATTGCTCAGGGCGTAGACTGCGCTTTAGAAGTACGTGACGAAAAAGACAAGGCCGAAGAAGAAGACGCCGTAGGCGCCGGTGACCAAGGTATGATGTTCGGCTATGCTTGCGACGAGACTCCTGAGCTTATGCCCTTGCCTATTCAGCTCTCTCACGCTTTGGCTTTCCAGTTAGCTAAGGTTCGCAAGACCAACGTTTTGAGTTACCTCCGTCCCGATGGTAAAACTCAGGTAACCGTTCGCTATGAAAACGGTAAGCCCGTAGCTATCGACACTATCGTCATTTCCACTCAACACGATCCCGATGTGTCCTTAGAGCAAATTCGCAAAGATATGATCGAGTACGTAATTCTTCCTATCGTGCCCGCTCAGTTCATTAAAAAAGAAGGCGACAAGATCGTCTCCCCTCGCATCTTGGTCAACCCCACCGGCCGTTTCGTTATCGGCGGTCCTCAGGGCGACACTGGCTTAACCGGACGTAAAATTATCGTCGATACCTACGGCGGTATGGCTGCTCATGGCGGCGGTGCCTTCTCCGGCAAAGATCCGACGAAAGTTGACCGTTCTGCTTGCTACGCCGCTCGTTACGTGGCTAAAAATATCGTAGCTGCCGGTTTAGCTTCCAGATGTGAAGTAGCTCTCGCTTACGCTATTGGCGTAGCTGAGCCTGTGAGCGTTTCCATCGATACCTTCGGCACCGAGACTATCCCCGTCTCCGATATTATTGCCTTGGTACGAAAGAACTTCGATTTACGTCCCGGCGCTATCATTCGCAAGCTCAAATTGCGTCGTCCTATCTACAAAGCTCTGGCTGCTTACGGTCACTTTGGCCGCACTCTTCCCGGTGCTACTTGGGAAAAGACCGACAAAGCTGAAACTTTGCGCGAGCAAGCTGCCAAGTTAAAGAAGTAATTATAAGTAGTTGCTAATTAGCGCAACTCACCAATAGATAAAGAGCCCCTCCTCTTACTTATCGAAAGAGGAAGGGCTTTTTTTATTGCATCAGCATTTAATCAATGCGCTTAACCGACACCAGTGGGGCAATTAGGAAGTCTAAAAATAATTAACTATCCTCTAAGGCATAAACATATTTTTAAGTAAATCAAAGAGACCACCATTAGCCTGTTTTTTTAGATGTTTAACTTCTGAAGCCAAATTTTCCATAAAAGGCAAAGGACAATTTAAACGAGCGGCTTTTTCTACCGAGCGCTCAGCTATATCAAAATTTTTATTGGCTGCCGCCGACAGAGCGTGCAAATACCACAAACGAGCTCTATTTACTCCACGCTGTACAGCAATTTGTAAAAAGTCAAAAGCTTTATTATAGCGTTGCAACATATAGAACATTTCGCCCATACGCTGGCACAAATCTAAATCACTGCCAAAGTAGCCTTTCCAATCTTCTGTGGCTCTGGTAGCTTCATTGAGCAAATTGGCTTTATACAAAACAAAAATACGCTCCATCATATAGATGGGATCCTGTCTATTGCGTTCTACTTTTTCGAGGCTATAGACAGTTTTCACCGCCTCTTTAAGCTTGTCGATATTGCCATTTTTTAGATTGCAAGCCAAAGCATAAAGCCAAGTGCTTTCCGTTTTATCCAAGTTAGGAAAAAGCTTCATATAGCTTTCACCATAATGAACCGCTTTATCGAAGTTGCCTTGAACTAAATGGCAATGAATAAAGCCACGTAAACCTAATATTTTACTTTTTTCTTCCTCTTCTTGGGAAGCTTTATTGTAAAAAGATAGAGCTTGCTCAAAATTGCCTTCCAAAAACATACGATCGGCTTTAGCTAAATTTGAATCGCTCTCGGCATCTTCTTCAGGACTTGTGTAGGTATAATGATTATATAGTTTGCTTCCTTGCCAAGTGTCGGCACTATTTTTTTGTTTAGCTGATCCAGCTGCCATACGAAAAGTTCCAAAACCAAAAAAACTTGCACAAATCCGAAGAATCGCGCTCTTACATGGTTTCATTTTGACCGAAAAAAGCCTGCTTAAGAATCGGATATAACGAAATAATAGACTAGGCTATAAATTTAACACCAACATCCATAGCACAAAATGTTAAGCATATAAAATCTGCACTTGTTCACTTGCTTGTTTGTTGCGTAGTTTTTCAGTTTAGAGACGCTAATTAGTGTTCGGCCCGCCTGTTGGTAAAAAAAAATACGCGTGTAACTGTGTTGCGCAACCTTAAAGCGCTGTACACAACGAACCAGGCGAGGACTTAGCTTTCGGCAGTTGGCCGGTATAGCTGCGTAGCCGTTAGGCGAAGCAGACGCCGACCATGTCGAAGCTTTGGACGAGCTTACAAACACTGAAAGTCTCTGTTCGGCAAATTTAAAGCGGAGTTTAGCCTATAGCAAAGCGTAAGGCTTTTCTACGCCTGGAGCTTGCTATAGGCGTAAACGCAGCCAACAAACCTAAGAAACGGAGACTTTTTACGCTTAAACCTTACTTTCGCAATTGACTATGAAATGTTGGCTTGCTATGAAATGAACGCGCCATAAGCACATAAAACCGCACTTGTCTAAATGAAATTTATAGCCGCAAAAAATGTTCGTTATACCAACCAGAGAAAACTTTATCGCGCTAGCGATCTTCCGAGGAAGGATATAACGAACTTATCGACGGGGCTATAAATTTAACATTAAATATACAACACAAGATTTTTTGTAATTTTTTTTAAATTGCAATATTAAGTTGAACACCTCTCCATAGCTTTATGAGTTAA
>ERZ808242.240-NODE-240-length-41220-cov-13.570412_pt1 | contig 41220 bp, 40 predicted proteins | sample MGYA00521244_ERZ808242 | MGnify/ENA primary metagenome ERZ808242 (study PRJEB31516, sample SAMN03275573) | gut metagenome | biome: mammalia-associated habitat; material: feces | host: Papio cynocephalus | place: Kenya | collected 2012-07-27 ... | reverse complement strand
TCCAAGCCCATCATCGACGAGATTGACAAGCTTCTCGCCAAGCATTACGGCTTCACGGAGGAAGAACTGGACTTCATCATCAACTACGACATCAAGTATCGTATGGGAGATGAGTTGAACAAAGACGAAGAGTAGAAAAGCGAAATCCCCAGTTGCCGAGCCATGACAGGCATCGGCAACTGGGGATTATGCTTTCATAATTTATTCCTGACATTTAGCGATAAACTCCTTTGCTGTCATATATGGTACATCCAAATCTGCAAATCCTTTCTTATCCCGAGTGATGATTACATCAATCTTTTTGGTTTTGGAAGAAAGAAATTGCACACAATCCTCAAAATCGTAAGACTGACGCTCAATAGCCTCTTTTATAATATCACTATCAATCTTCGATATTTTAGAAAGTTTGGTGAGATGCATTAATTTGGCAGCAATGATATCCTTACTATAAGCCTTGCGCAACACATACGCCAAATTGATGATAGTAAGCGAAGACACAACAATATCAACTATCCCTTCTTCTGCCAGCTCAAAGATTTCCCACGCAGAAGAAAAGAAAGGTTCGCGATGTGCATAAAAATCAATAACGATATTAGAATCTAAAAAACAGTCTCATTTAGCTCTCTCCTCCCACATGTTTTCCAATTCCTTATCTATATCAATATCTTTGGGAAAATCCCAAAACACCATATCCTTGACGGCTTGCGACATTTTCAAGTCTTTAGGTATGCGAGGAAACTGAAGAGCCTTTTTCGTAGGTTCTTCCCTAACTGGTTTCATTGATTTCAATGTATTTTCAACCCATCCACCAAAGCTTCTAGTCGTTCACGAGACCAAGTGGAAGCCGTTGTATATATATCTTGCTCTGTAATTACTACTGCCATAATTTTAATCCTTTCTTTTAAAAAGTTTATAATTTCTGATACAAAAATACGCTAAATTATCGAATTTACCAAATTATATCCGAAAAATCTGCAAATTATCCTCTATATTCTTTGATTTCCAAGAAATTAGTCGTAAATTTGCAGCATCACAAATTATCCAATAGCCTATGGCAAAGATACTATCCCATATCGGAAACATAGACTTGCTGAAGCGCAAGAAAACTGCCTTCCTTTGCTCCAGCAAGACCACCAGTCGAGACATCCTTAAGAGCTTCGACTGGGCTACCAACATACCGAAGGACAGTTGCATCATCAGCGGTTTCCAGACGAAGCTAGAAAAGGATGTATTGCAACTTCTCCTAAAACGCCATATCCCAGTCATCATCGTCCTGGCAAGAAAGATGTATAAGGAACTTCCTACGGAAATCCAAGCTGCCATCGACCTTGATGAAGCCCTCGTCATCTCCATTTCCAACCAACCACGCAACAGCAAGGAGAGTGCCATCAGAAGAAACAAATACATCATTGAGATCGCCGAAACAGTAGTCATTGGAGCTTTAGATGCCTCCAGTTCTCTTGCCTCAATGCTACGAAAAGATTGAAAGATAGCTCTTTCTATCTATCTTCCCATTAAAAGTACGCTTGAGGACATCCACTTGCTCATACAGCATCGGAATCTTATAGTTCTCCAAGTGCTGCTGCAAGCCTTTGGCGATGGCCCTCTTATCTAGCTCATAGCCATCCGCCAATACCACCAAGAGCTTGAGCACCGTGCCTAACACCCGATGCTGCGCTGGAATGCAAATACAATCCTTGACCATTGGCAAGGACAGGGCAGCATCCTCCACCTCGGTCGGGGTAACCTTGTAGCCTCCCACGTTGATGACATCACCAGCCCTACCCTCCAATCGCAAATGACCTTGCCCATCTATTCTTCCCAAATCGTCAGTATAGACCATATCTTTTCGCAGCACGGAGGCGGTAAGTTGGGTATCACCGAGATAGCCACTCATCAAGGTCCTGCCTTGGCAAGCTACCCTTCCAGTTTTTCCTTCCGCAACCTCTCGGAATCCTCCCTCCTCATCCTCTTCGACAATAATTATCCCTGAATGTTTCATCGGCTTGCCCAAACATCCAGCCAAGCATTCTTCGTGGTTGAAATCATAAGTGGCGACGATGCCTGTCTCGGTAGAAGCATAGGTATTATAAAGCCGAGAATGAGGAAGGAGTTGGCAAAGACGTTCCATGTCTGCTTGCGTCATCGGGGCTGCTCCCGTCTCGATAAACTCGATGCGGTCAGCATGCTGCGACAACCGTTCTGCCGAGAAAGCCATGAGCATTCGGAGACTGGCAGGAACGAGGAAGGAGGCAAAAGTATGGTTCTTGCCAACAGATTCGTCTGCCGTATCATCAGAACCATGAAGCAAGGGTTGCTCCATCGCCCGATACCAGGCATCCATGTCCTTGATGCCATCCAGCAAGACCATGGTTCCGCCTACCAATACCATGGGATAAATCTTGGAGAGACTGCCGATGTGGTTGAGTGGTCCACAGATAATAAAGGTCAAGTCGTGATGATACCCTTGGGCTGCAATGAGGTTCTCGGCATCGGCGATGATGGTAGCATGGGAAATGAGGACACCCTTCTGCTTGCCAGTGGTGCCCGTGGTGAAGAGGACATCAGCCGTACCTTCGGGTATAGTACCCAAGGAATCATCCTCTAAGGAAGAAGATACTTCGGAATCACCAGACTTCTTAGCCAACTGACAGAACTCTTGATACTGCTCCTCGGGAAGGTCTTTCTCCAAAGGCATGGCAATGCCACCAGCCACATGGATGGCGAAATAGTGAACAAGCGTATCTATCTCGCAGACGGCACGAAAAGCAACTAACTTGCCTTTCGACTCCATCTGCGCAGCACGCTGCTTAACCCTATTCCACAATTCGCGATAAGTTACGCTTTCCTCACCACAAACCACAGCCGTTTTGTCGGGATAAAACTCAGCGTCTCGGCGCAAGTAATCCTCCAGTGTCTTCATCACTTGTTGCCCAACTTGTTTTCTACCATCGCCACGATGCTGTCGAGGCTTCGGAAGTTCTTAGGGGTTACATCCGACGACTCCAACTTGATCTTGTACTCATCGGAAAGAAGCATCAGGATGGTGGTGATGCCGAGCGAGTCCAACTCATTGAACAAGAAGTCCGAATCCAAGTCTACGAGAGGCAATGCCTCTTCCAATATCTTTCTAATTTTCTCTTTCATATTTATTACTATTTATTATTTCTACATTATTTACTATACCCTTCATGCTATACTTCATTAGCAAGCACTTCTCAGCATCAGCCTCAACAGCTATTACCTGAGCCTCCGGATGCAACAAGGCAAACATCATCGCCTGCTCACCATAACCTGCGTTTTCAACTACGACAGGTTGAGAGGCATCCTGATCGGCAATCCACTCCTGGTAATCATGGGTTCGTCTCAAGTTCCTCTTTACAGCACCGAACACTTCCACACCCTTGTAGCGATAACGATCGAGTACCAAGTAGTGAAGGTATCGAGAGTCGTCCTTAGAATGATGGAAGAGGTAAGTGAGCGAGAGCGGACGCAAGCGGTATTTTCCATTCTTGCTCACCAAATACTTGAAGATGAGCGGCGGGAAGACATACGCCATCAACACCACGGAGAACATGCCGGCGATGGTCACCTCAGCCAGCGAGTGCAAGGCAGGATGCTTGGCGATGATAAGCGTTCCGATGCCGATGAACATAATGAGCGCAGAGATGATGATGCTGTGTTTATAGGATGCCAACATCTTGCGGCGATAGGCATATTCGTACATCGCTCCCTCGGTCATGAAGATGGTATAGTCGTCGCCCTGACCAAAGATAAAGGTGGCGAGAATGATGTTCACGATGTTAAACTCCATGCCACCTATCGCCATAATACCCAATATCCAAAGCCAGCTCACCGCCATCGGGATGAACGAGAGAACAGCCAACTCGATGCTGCCCATCGAAAGCCAGAGGAAGAAGAAGACGATGAATCCACAGGCAAAACCGATATAGTTGAAGTCATTGGAGAGGTGGTTGGCGATGGCACTGTTCATCGAAGCCACATCGAAAGTATAACAACCGTCGTTACGCTTATCCGTCTTTGCCGACTTCGCCTTGGAAGGATTTGACAACATATCCTCCACTCGCTTCACATTCTTATCCTTGACCGACAACACATTGACCACATTATATCGCTTGCCCACACTATCCACACTGATGTTGCCTGCGAAGAGCGACTGGGTCAACGGGGCGAAATAGGCTACCTGCTGAGGCTGGTATCGCCTGGAGACAATAGCATAGAAGTCATCAAACGAGTCTGCGGCAAAGCCCTCTGCCTGCATCTTCTGTTGCAATTGAGGCTTCAAGGAATCGAGATGCTTCTTCCAAAAAGCATCCCAACGCTGAAGGCGACGCTGCTGCTCTGACCTAGAAATGATAAACTGGCTGCAAGTATTCACCTCATGTATCTCGCCCTTCGCCTTCATCTCCTGGAGCAGAGGCTGGAGGCGAAAACTCTTGTCGAGGGCTCCGTCTATCGTCGAATCGGTGGAGAGGGCATAAACCTTCTGGTAGTCGCCCCCCTGCATCATCGTTCGTTGGAAATACTCCATGATGGCTTTCTGCGAATCGGTCATATAGTTGATATGCGCCATATTGGAGTCGAACTTGGTATCGAGAGAAAAGTAGCCGAAAACGAGCGTCAAGATGAGAATCACCCACACAAAGACAGGTTTGTTCTCCAGCTTTATCTCACTCAGCTTATCGAGAATGTTTGCTTTCTTCCTCAAATTATCGTTGACAACGGAAAGGTTATCTGCCGCATCTACAGAAGTAACTTCTAGTTTACTTTGCGACTGCCTTACTTGAGCCAAATGCGGCAAGTAGATGATAACGAAGAGAATAGTACCAATGAGTAGAAACGAACTAAAGAGTCCTAAGTCACGGAGTGCCACACTCTGCAAAGGTACCAAGGCAAGGAAAGCACCCACCGTCGTGACATTGCCCACCACCAGTGGCATCACGATTTCTCGCAATGCCTTTCGCTTATCGGGAGTATGCCCCAAATGGGCGATGAAGTGCAACGGATAGTTGACAGCAATACCCACGATGACCGACGAAATGCCTATGACGATAATCGACACCTTGTCATGAACCAACGCCAAGCCACCCATGGCAAAGAGCCATCCCCAACCGATGGAGAGGGCTATCAAGAGTAGGTTTCGAATGTTGCGGAACGTGAAGAGCAGCAGTGCCAAGATGAGCACCACGGCGATGGACACCGCCAAGATGCTGTCGGTCTTGATTTGCGTGGCGTTGGTCACGGCGATGACCGGACCGCCAATAATGGTAACCTTGACTTCTCCCTTGCATTGGGCATTTTGAGATTGAGTCTTGTTGTGCGCAGCCATCACCGAGTCGGCACATGTCTCCAACATCTTGGTAAGGCGGGCATTGTTTTCTGTCTCGCTGGCTCCGTAGGGTGAATCCATCATCACGATAGCTTGAACCGAATGCTGCATGTCAGGAGAGAAGATATGTCCGTCGTACATCTCGTACTTCAGACTGTTGTCCGAGCGTTGCAACTTCTGCACCACAGGGGTAAAGAGGTTGAGCGGGTCTCGCTGGATATTGTCAGACAGGAGTCCTCCTGCCGGGAACATCAGCATCTGCTTGTCGGCATCCAACTGACGAGAGATGTAGTCGGGTTGTGCCAAAAGACTGTCCATCCGGGCATAATCGACATCGGTAAGGAAGTAAGGGATGTTGTTGTAAACGAAATCCGTTACCTCCGTCATTTTCTCGATATCCACCTGCGCCATGAGATTCTTGATTTCATGGGCGGTATCAGCTTGCTCCACAAGCGAAGTAAACTCGTCGATGCTCGTTACCAATTCATCGGCATAGGCAGTAGCCTCATCGCTCGTCAGTTTATCCTTTGGAGAATCCCCCTCCTTGCCATGCTCGAAAATGGCAAAAATCTTGTTGCCCCCCGATATGTCCTGATACACCTTCATGGCGTTCTGGTGCTGCGCATCGAGAGGCAGGAAGTCGGCAATATCCTCCTTGTAGTTGAGACGCAATACCGACAGTATCAGCAACAGCGTGACAACCACAAAGGAGAGGATGCACACAGAGCGGTGCATCCTGAGATAGCCATATATTTTCAGAATCAAATCTGTCATCCTACTTATTATTTACGGGATTGGAATAGATGCCGAGGAAGATGTCCTTCAACTTCTCGATGTCGCACGTGTCATATCGGTCTAACTTATTGATACGCTGCATAAACTTCTCCTTTTGTTCAAGTGTATATTCACCTTGGTACTTGGTGGTGCTATAGCGCAAGTCGTAGGCGATGTAGTTGTTGGGATAGAGCCGATAGGCAGTATTGATGCGACTATCCAAGAGCTGGGCTACAGCCTTGTGATACTCATTGCTGGTCATGCCCTCGAACTTCACCAACTCCACCTTGGAGATGGGATCACAGAGTTCGATGTGTACCCTGCCCTTAGGTTGTATCAATCCCGTAAGAATGCTATTGAGGTCTTCACCTGGCTTCTTGGTGTACTTGGCAAACTGCGACTCGTAGAGTTCCAAGGTTTTCAGTATGTCGCACGACTCCCATTCGTAAGAGATGGAGACAGGCACGATGTGCAACTGGTCTATCGCCTTGATTTTATCCTCGGGACACGACATGCAGAACATCTTGATGATGCCCTGGTCGGTAGCGTCGTTGCCATTCTTGGTTCTGCCATTGCGCTGCGCAATCCATGCCGACTGGTGCTTCTCGGTGATAACGAACCGAATGTAATCAGAGAGATGCTTCGAGCTGCGATAGAACTCCTTGATACTGCCTCCAGGACGTTCCACCTTGAACATCTTGTTGCTCTTGCCGATGTCTATGACCAACTGGTTCATCATCAAGTTGGCGCCGAAAGTAATCTCTGTAGTATCAAAGCCATGCGTCACCAAGAAATACTGCAACAAACTAGAGTCGAGCATGATGTCACGATGGTTGGACACATAGAGATACTGTTGGTCAGGGCTCAACTTATCAAGCCCCGAGCAAGAAAACTCGGTGATACTATTCTCTATCACCTGCTTATTGACCATACTCATGGTTTCCATCTGGAAATCACGCACCGTCTGATAACCTGCAATACGCTTTCTTACCTCTTCCAACGGCTCACCTGGATAAACGTAAGCCGCCAAAATAGGAAACGAGGAACTGTTGGCAATGCGCTGCATCGCCGCAGGAATCTCATCGGCATTATAGGGTCTGATATCGTCAAAATCTGTTATCTTCATTTTCTATGCTTCATTATATTAAGTGATATATTTAGCTGGCTTAAGTGACTTACTTATGAATCGCAAGTGACATACTTAGCTTTCTAAAACAACTTGTTTAACCATTTCAAGAATGTAGCTTTCCACTGTCGGCATTCCGCCGTGCCCTTGACGTCGGATGCTCCAAAGCCATGCCCACCCGTCTTGTACAGGATATAACGATGAGGAACTTGATGGGCAGTGAGTGCCGAATCGAGTAATTCCGAGTTATGGTATTTCACGATGGGATCGTCCTGGCAGTTGACCAAGAACACAGGTGGACAATCATCGGGCACATGACGCTCCAATGACAGACTATCCCTCAAACGCTGGTTGTTCTTGCGACTATCGCCCAACAAGGCTCGGCGTGAACGTTTATGGACACAAGGCTCCGTCATCGTCACCACAGGATAAATGGGAGCGATAAAGGCTGGGCGTTCCTTCTTAGGCAACAATTCTGCCGCCGACATCACAAGATGACCTCCTGCCGAGAACCCCATCGCTCCAATGCTATCGGGATTGATGTGCCATTCCGCAGCATGTGTACGGACCAAGCGCAAGGCCTGGCGCAGGTCGTTGATGGCATCGGGATGGCGAACACCTCGACGCACATATCGGTCGTGAGAGAAGAAAGCCCACCAACCCGCCGTTCGATACTTCAGTACGAAAGCAGAGATGCCATGTTGGTTGAGCCACTCAGCCGCCTCAACGCCCTCATGCTGCATATCATGCCAGAAGTAGCTGCCACCAGGACAAACGATGACTGCCTTGTTGCCCTTAGCAATCGTACCTAGCTTTTGCTCCTCGTTAGAGGGTAACAAATAGGCAGTCATCTCCACATGCTTCCTGGTAGTGGTGCCCTTCCATATATTCATCTTCTCTTGGGCTTGTCCTAACTGGCAAATTGCCATCAAGAGAAATACTAATAATATTCGTTTCTTCATCATAGTTGATTGATAACATGGTTTCTGCCCAATATCGCTTCCGCTGTACTGATAGCTGTGAGCGGCACACCACAGAAGCCATGCAGATTGTTGTTCTGTCCTGTGAGCAATAGGTTATCGACCTTGGTTACCACAGGCACTTGCGAGAGTGCCATATTCTTATAGTCCTTGCGGTAACCGCTGGCGGCTCCCTCCTTTACCCCATAGAAATCACGGATGGTGAGCGGAGATGAAGCATTCACTTGGTCGATGCAATCCCTGAACCCCGGGTGCATTTCCTCTATCTTGTCGAGTACCACTTGGGTCTTGGCTTTCTTCCAGGCCTCGTATTCCTCCCCTCGATGCCCCACGGTGGTAGCTTCCCATCTTCTCACCTCGTCGAAGAGCATCGGAACGGTCACCAACGCCTTCTGGCTATAGGCTCCCTGCTGAGGCTCTGGCGGGGTCATGAAGAGAAAGCCCAACGGCCAATGGTCATGCTGCTCGCCAAAAGTCCATATCTCATCATATCGGGTCATGTAATATTCCGAATGGTTGATATAGGGAAAAGTATGGGGCTTCAACTTGATATAGAGCGAGAAGGCGGAGGTGGAATTGGGTATCTCCTCGAGCCGCTGGCAATAAGCCTTGGTAAACGCCTTCTCGGGCATCAACTTTAAAAGTGTGCAAGGGTGAAGGTCGGAGATATAATAGTTGCCTTGATACACCTTGCCTTTTCGGGTTCGCACGAACTCGACATGCCTTTTTCCCTTGTGCGACGGAGCGGAATCGGCAGAACCATTGCTCACTTCTATCCACTCCACGGCATCACCCGTTATCACCTTGCCCCCATGCTGCTCGATGACTTGCATCAGAAGGTCGGCAAAATGGTAGCTACCTCCCACGAAGCGGGAAGCACCCATGATATAGAGCGTAGAGATGATGGCATGGATAAAAGCTGGTGTCTCATCCTTTCGACCTCCATAAAGCGGATTCATATATGCCACTACACTGCGCAACTTCTCATCTTGGATATACTTGGCGATGAAGGCATCCGCCGACATAAAGAAATCGTCGGAATGCACCCGAAAGGTATCGGTGGAAGGGCGAAGATTGAATAAATCAGCCTCATCGGTAAGGGAGAAAATAGCCTCCACATAAGCCTGCAAACTAGCTCGCTCCTTTGGGAAATAAGCAGTCAGGGATTCGATGAAGCCCTCCGTGCCCTTTCGAATGCGATAGGTGGTGTGGTCTTCGGCAAAGTATAGGCTATCCGTACAATCTTCGTCCACATCCCGCAGCTGCATCTCATCCAGAATGCCCAGATATCGGCAAAGGCGATAAATGTTGCCACCGGGATACATGCCACCGATGACATGCATGCCGGTATCAAACTTCACGCCAAAGCGTTGGAAGGTTTGAAGCCCACCACCTGCCGTGGCATTCTTTTCGAGCACCGTCACTTGCAAGCCCTCCTTAGCCAGGATAGCACCTGTAAACAGACCGCCCAGTCCGCCGCCTATAATGATTGCCGTCTTCATTTGTTTGCCTCACTTATTTATACTTATTTGTTTGCCTCACTTATTTGTTCATAGATTTTCTCAGCCGTCAGAAACTCGCTACAGGTAACAATAGTTCCCACCAACACACCCAACATGCCATGCGAATTGATGTTCTGTCCTGTCAGATACAAGTTAGGCACCTTGGTGCGTTGCGCCACTCGGTAGGCACTGCTCTTACGAATGTCCTTGGCATTGCCATACATCGCCCCATTCTCCGTGCCGGTATAGTCGAGATAAGTGAGCGGCGTGGAAGTGTAATATGTTTCTATGCTCTCCCGAATGTTCGGGAAATGCTGCGCCACGACATCAATGAGCTTTTCTGCTTTCTGTCGCTTGAACGCCTCATAGTCCTCGCCTCGCTTGCCGACCTTCGTTCCTCGCCATCGCTCCACATCCTCCATTCTCATATAGGAAAGGATAACTCCCGTAGAAGCGAAGACTGGCGGATTGACTTCCGACGAAGTTGTGGGGAAGTGCATATAGAGGAATCCCTCTGGCCAAGATTGCTCGGAGTATTTCTCGCAGTCCCAAGGCGTATCTTTCTGATAACCATAATAGTTATATTTCATATAGGGCATCTTTTCCTCCTTAAACTTGAGGTAGACCGAAAAGGTTCCTACGGTCTGCGATATCTCGTTGATACGCTTGCGATAAGCAGGACGAATCAACTTGGTATCGAGCATTCTGAGCGTCCGCATCGGGTGAACATCAGAAATCACATAATCACAAGGGATGGTCTCAGCCGATGAATTTAAAGAACGTCCTCCTACCTCGGACAAGCTGTCGGGATCGCCATTGATTTCTACCCCAACTGCATGCTTCTCATCGCAAAGGATGCGAGTTACTGGTTTACGAGTCAGCACCTCGCCCCCATATCGCTTGATGGTATCGGCTAGAGCTTGAGCCACGGTGTCGCTTCCGCCTTGTATGCGATAGGCACTCTGGTTATAGAAATCAGTGATGAAAGCCAAGGTGGAAAAAGGTGTCTTGTCTTTCTCTGCGGCATAGAGTGGAAGGTTGCCCACCAAGACCTTCGCCAAGGTTGGGTTGGTTATCACTTCGTCGATGACTTCATTGATGGAGCGCAACAAGTATTCCGTATTGACCGATGCATCGCTCTCGGCATGTTTCAGCGAATGGAGCGACGAGGCTTGGGCGATGCTCTCCACGAGGTCGTAGTATCTCACGAGATTGTCGTGCTGCCGAGGGAAGTATTCCGACATCTGACGAATGAAAGCCTCCCTACCATTTGGAAAGCGGTAGGTCTTGCCACCGAGCGAGACGACATCATATCCATCGGGGTCGAGCCGAGAGAGATGCACTTGCTGGTCTATCTCCAGATAGCGCATCAGTCGCTGAAGGGTCTGTCCTTGCGAGGCACTGCCGATGAAGTGCATGCCCGTCTCAAACTTCGCCCCCTTCCGGGTGAAGCACTGCAGGCATCCGCCTATCTGTGCGCCCTGTTCCAATACCGTGACTTGATAGCCATTCTTGGCCAATATCACGCCACAAGACAAACCGCCTAGTCCACTTCCTATGATGATTACTTTCTTGCTCATATATATTTCGTCCAATTTTAGCCGATTACTTGATGCTTAATGATTAAAGATGTTGTTCTATCTTGTTGGCAATCGCCTGATATTTTTCCTTGTATCGCTTGCGCATGGCGGAAGCCTGATGTCGCCAGTCATTGCCCAGGGCTTGCAGCTGTTGGTGGTTCATCGGCTCGCCTACCTCGATATAGAAGATACCCTTGTTGAGATGATAGGTCTTCTTCGGAAGAATCTTGCCAGGACCATACATATACATGGGCAGGATTTCCAGCCCGAGTTGTTCTGCTAGGTAGAAGCCTCCCTGATGAAATCTGCCGATGTGGCAATCCTTCGAGCGAGTACCCTCAGGATAGAGCGCCACACTGTAGCCGCGACTTACGAGCGAACGCAACTTTGGCATCAAGGGTTCCAAGCCATCTATCACAGGCAGATATTCAGCGTTGCGAATCAGCAAGCCATAGGTAGGATTGTTCCATACCCACTGGTTGGTGAGGAAGACGATCTTCGGCGTAAACACCAACTGGCACATCAAGTCGAGATGCGACTGGTGGTTGCAAATGATGATACGAGGCTTATCGAAGTCAAAACCTCCAAAGTCCTTGCCCCGGGATAGCACTCCATTGACCTTGGTATAAAATTGGGTGCCTGGTATGCCCATGTGTACCATCACAAATCGGGTTGCATGATACATGAGCAAGTGCAAGCGATAACGCTTCTTCTCTGTCATCTTTCCCAAATGGATATAAACCCAAACTGCTGGCGTGAACACCACCATCATGAAGAAGAGGAAGAAGAGCAGCGAAAAGAGGGTACGAACAAAGACCATCAACTTGCGCCCCACCCTCCAAGGCAATCCATACACCACAGCTAGGAAACAGAGCACTGTATTGAGCACACTGATTCTGGCGAAATCCATGCCCGGACGAAAATGGCTCACTCGTTCCTCGCGAGGCGGATAATACACGGGTATCGGAATCGGAATAATCTTGACTCCATGCCAGGAGGCGAAGACCATCAGTTCAAGTTCTGCTTCATAGCGAGAGGTCAACAAGCTGAGCATCTTCAACTTATGAAGAGGATAAAGGCGATATCCCGTCTGTGTATCCTCCAGTTTCTTGCCAGTCTGGACATAAAACCAAAAATTGGAAAACTTATTAGCAAAGGAGCTTCCCTTGGAACGGTCTACCCCCTCCAATTGTCGGTTGCCGATAATGAGACAACCCGGATGCTGCATGTTAGCCTTCAGGAAGAGCGGGATGTCGGTGGCGAAATGCTGTCCGTCGGCATCGAGCGTGATGGCATAGGCAAACCCCATGCTCAACGCCTTGCGAAAGCCCTGCTTCAAGGCATATCCCTTCCCTCTGTTTTGCGAATAGGCAACAAGAGTAATGCCGTCAATCTCGTGAAGGATTTCCGCCGTACCATCCGTACAGCCATCGTTCACGACAATGACGTCATCACACTGTTGGAGGACATCGCGCACCACCTGTTCCACCGTTTTCTCATTGTTATAGGTAGGAATAATGACACAGATGCCACGGTCTCTCAACAACTGCTTTTGTTGCTCTATGCTCAATTCTTCTGTCATATATCTTCAGTATCGCTTGCCTGCACAAGCTTCTTTGTGTTCTAAAAAGTCTAAGCTTTCAATGTAAATGAAATTTTGGCTTTCGCCTCCTCGCCAACCATAACGACGAGTTGTGCCTTCACGCTCTGCTCATCTTCCGACAGCTCCACCTTCTTTAAGAGATACGTGATGCAGGTTGTCTCTTTAGGTGAGATGATGGAGAGAAACTTGATGTTCTTCACCGCTGCCACTTGCAGAGTTTTTCCCAAGGCATCCTCCAGCACCTCTTGCCCCATCTGCATGATGCAAACACCAGGCATGATGGGCTCACCAGGGAAATGAGCCTGATAGATAAAGCATGATGGATTCAACTCTAGTTCGTAAAAACCTGAGAGCACCTTTCTACCAGACGCAGTACCTCCATCGGTAGGCAGCACCAGTTGCTTATCCTTTATCGTATAGAGATTATTCTTCAGTTTCATTGTTATCTTCGATTAATTTGTTTTCCTGTAATTGCGAATCGTCACAATCATCCAACTTTACAAACTTATAGGTGATATGATACTTCTCGTCTCGGTAAGTGGAGAAGCCATTGAAGATATTGTCTATCACATGCGCCATATCCCTGCGTAGCACACGCTTGATATACCACTTGTCGAGCATATTGATGACATGCAGCAACTTCACCTTGGTGCCAGGACCGCCGTATGTCAACTCCATGGCTGTGATGCCAAACTCATTGAAGAGCACTCCCTTGTAACCCTCTCCCTCATCATCCACAGCGAGTACAAAGATACCACTCACATATCCTTTGCCCATCTCAATGGTAGCAGCATACCTTGCCTTGCTTCCGATACTATCGGCAAACAGCGGCATATCGGGCAGTTGTTCCTCTTGCGCCAAGGCTTTTTGGGAGCATGCGCACAATATACAGAGCAAAAATGCAAAAATACAACGTTTCATACTCATAAATTGCTATTACTTGACAAGGAAGACAGAAGGAGATACCGCTCCATTGACCCGTACATTCTTCAATTCGATGATTGTCTTGTCGCCTTTTTTCTCCACGAGTTCCACCTTAGAAACGGTAGACTTCGCCTTGTTGAAATGGAGGATGATTTTCTGGAACATCTGCTTCATTTGCTTCTGCTGTGGATAGAGCGTCGCGATGTAGTCGGTGCCAGAGGCAGCAAGCGATACCTTGAAGTCTTTTTTGTCGGTGAGACAGTTGCCCACCACACTGTTCATCATGATGCGGGCTATCTCCTTAAACATCTTACTCTGGTTCACATTGATGACATCGTTGCGTTTGCCCTTGCTGATGAGCACCTTACTGCCGTTCAGCACAAAGGCATAGCTGTATGGCGAGATATACTCCCAGCGCAGTTTGTTGCTCTGCTGATAGTACATCTTGCCCTTCGACACCATCTTGTCGTTGAGCATCTTGAGATATTTGGTCTGCACGAAGTCGCATTGCATCGACTTCATGCTAGTAGCCACAGCATTGATTTGATGAATCACCTTGGCACCATTCACCTTCTGCTGGGCAGAAATGGAGGTGAAGCCAAGGGTCAATGACATGATTAATACGATTAATTTCTTCATATTGTATCTTATTAAATATTATTTGGCGATGAGGCAGCACCCCAACATGATAAAGCCCACTCCTATCCATTTCAGAGTAGAGACCTCCTCATGGAAGAAGGTGATGGCCGCCAACATGCCAAAAACGTAGCTCAGACTAATCATCGGATAAGCCACACTCAATGGGTAATGCTTGACGATATAAAGCCACAATACAGAGCCTGTACCGAAAAGTATGCCGCAACAGGCAAACTGCCAGTTTAAAAGCAGACTAACCCAAAAGTCCTTGGTCCAGCCGAATGGATGCATTCGCTGCAAAGCAAACTTCAAAAACACCTGTGCTCCCGAAAGGATGGCGCTCTGAAGAATCGCCAAGAAAAATACTCGCCACATTTTGTTATTCTTCCTTTAGTTTTAAGACCATAGCGACGGAACGGATGCCAGGCATCGGCTTCTCTCCGCTCTGTTCCAAGAGCCGATTGAAGAAAGGAGCACTCTCGTCGTGCCAACCCACCAACACGTTCTTCGCCTTGCCATTCGCCAAGAGCATCTCGGCATCGAGTATTGCCCATGGCAACGACTTGTTACCTTGCGTGTAGGTTACGTTGTAACCATGGCAATGAGTCTTGATAGCGATGTTGCTGCTGATGGTGTTGTGGGTGCTCTGCATGAAATAGGTTGGCTTGAGCATTCCCTCGCCTTCTGTCTTTATCTCTTCCAACAGTCGCTCGCTGTTCTCCAGACAACCATAGGTGGTGCCTGTGATGACAGCATCGGGACAATCGATGCCCGCCTGCTGCAATGCTTCCAAAGAGGAAAGCAACGAACTCTTCATCAACTGGCCCATGCGACGAGCCTCCAAAGGCTTGACGTATTTCTTGATGTCGGCAAGCTGGTCCGCCGAATCTATTTCGACTTTCGAGACTATCTCAAGGTCCAAGTCTTCAAATACTGAACGAGATAACAAATCTTCGATTGTATCACCCTTCGGTTTTGCCGAAATAACAAGCGACGTGTCATTGCCACCGAAACCAAAGCTATTGCAAAGCACATTTTCCAATTGCACATTGCTTTCTCCAAGAGTTGGAGTGATGCCATTTTCCATCTGATTCTTCCACCCTAGGTTGCCAGGCACGAAGTGGTGTTGCAAGGCTAAGATGGAGATGACCGTCTCGATACTACCTGATGCGCTCGTGGTATGTCCTGTAAACGACTTGGTACTAGATACCCATGGCATTTTGTCGCCAAACACACGATGCAGCGATACACTCTCACTTTGGTCGTTGTTAGGCGTTCCCGTGCCGTGAGCATTTACATACTGGATATCAGAGGGCTTAAGATGAGCGGTCTGCAAAGCCTCCATCATGGCAAGGTAAGCGCCCTCGCCGTTCTCCGACGAAGCGGTTTGATGAAAAGCATCGCAAGCATTGCCATATCCAGTAAGATAAGCATGTGGCTCTACTTTTCTAGCCTTGGCTTGCTCTTCAGGTTCGAGAACCACAAAGGCGGCGCCCTCTCCCAGATTGAGTCCGGCACGAGTGGCATCAAATGGACGGCAAGGCTCATGGTCGAGAATCATCAACGAGTTAAATCCATTGAGATGGAAACGAGACAAGGCTTCCGTTCCTCCTGCCACTACCACGTCAGCCCTCCCCATCTTAAGCAAGCGGACACCTAACATGATGGCATTGGCTGCCGATGAACAAGCTGTGGAGATAGTGGTTACATCATCGAAGATGCCAAAGTAGTCTGCCATCTGTTGGGTGGAATTGCCACAATCGTGATGCTTCAAGAGCTCAATGTCCTCAGGGCTTAGACTCTCACCTCGCTCCAACTGTCGTGAAAGACGGTCATAAGAGAGTTCGGTGATGTCCATTCCTCCCACTGTCGTACCCGACACCAAGAGTATGCGCGATGGTTCCGAAGAAGTATCACGAGATAAAACCATGCCATTCTCTGATGGAGTCGCAGTAAAGCCAGCATCCTCCAAAGCCTGTTGGATGGCAAGCATTCCCATCAAAGCAGTTCGGCTCATCACCTTGCCTGGGGAGATGCCGAGCGTCTCCTTCATCTGCTCGTTGGAGAGTTTCACCTCTCCTACGGGCAGTTCATGGTGTACGGATTGGAGGTAGTGCATTTCCCCAATGCCCGTTCTTCCCTCTTGGAGTGAAGAGAGCACCTCTTGCTTATTGAGACCAATGGCGGAGACGATACCTTCGCCCGTAATTGCAATGTTCATCACTAGATATTATCTTAAATGATTATTGGAATGCGTTTTCGGTGGAAGCAAGTAATTTTACTTCTTACGATTCTTGCTCACGTAGTCGGCAATAGTCGCCACGCTCTTGAAGATTTCCTTGCCTGCGGCAGGGTTGGCGAGCTTGATGCCATATTTCTTCTCCAGGAGTACGATAAGCTCCAAGGCATCGATGGAATCCAAGCCCAGGCCATCACCAAAAAGGGAATCATTCTCATCAATGTCATCGGGAGTCATTTCCTCCAAATTCAATGCTTTGATGATTTCCTCCTTTAATTCTTTGATTAATTCTTCCATATTATCTTTGAATTTATTTACAAATTTATTTTTTCCTAATTATATTGGTTTATAACGCTTTTGCCCTTTCCTGTCGGAGGCCTCCAAGATGCCTTTTAACATGACAAATAGGACTCTACGATGTAGAGGTCGGCCTCGAAATGGGAACCATCCTCATAGTCAAGCCAACCTGTCACGGCACTTTGGGTTTGCCTATCCATGAAGGCCGTCTGCAATATCTCTTGCATCTGCGCCTCATCCTTTTCTGGCAACACATAGAAGGAAGTCTCGCCATGATAGCCGTTGCGGATGGCAATCTCACCCGTCACAATGTTGGGCAAGGTATAAACGAAGATGGAAGGACTCGGGAAATAGTTGTCCTTGCCAGAAATAGACGCCAAGTACTTCTTGTCGCTGGCTATAGAGGAAGAGCGATTAAAGAGTATCACTGCTCGGTCAAATTCGTGCGGAAGATGATCACCCCCAGCCTTTAGCAACAATTCGGAGGCAATGAATCCCAATCGGCTCAAGCCATCCATCTTGTAATATTTTGGATAGCCCCCTATGTACTGTTTATAGATTGCAGTAAGCATGGATGCGCCAATTGTTTTCTCTTTGATTTCCAAATCGTTACCATCTACAGTTACACCATTTGGTGAAATCTGCACATGTTGACGGCGAATGAGACGAGAGATATTTACAGGTGTGGTTTTCTTATCAACTGAAGACAACTTACTAGGACTAGCAAGATTCCCCTCGTTTGCAAGAACTGCAGTCTCTTGGGTTGCAAGCAATGTGGCATTGCATCCGCCAAAGCCCGAGAGCATCTTAATAAAGGTTGACTTATCCGACAAGCGATTCTCTGCAGAAATGTTCATCTTTCCCGATACTCCTAACTCTTCGAATCCTCGCGTACCTATTATAATATAATCTTCGGCCGCTTTCATGCAAAGGATGGTTTCCAAGATGCCTGCCGCTCCCAATGTGTGACCAAAATATCCCTTCAAGGCATTGGTCGGAACTTGCGACAAACCTGCTCTCTGAATGGCGATAGATTCCATCTGGTCGTTGAAGAGGGTGGCCGTGCCATGGGCATTAATGAAACCGATACTCTCTGACTTCAAGCCACAAGACTCCAAGCCCTGTAAAGTTTCCTGCAAACAAGCATACAAGCCCTCACTCGTCTTGCTTGGCGCACTGATATGGAAGGCATCGTTCTTGATAAAACCCGGTCCTATCTGCCAAACATTTCCATGAGATGAACTATTTCCATCAGAAAACTGAGAAACTTTCAGTTTCTTCGAATCTACCAGATTTCTCCCCAAGACGATGGTGGCAGCAGCCTCTCCCAGATTGAGTCCGAATCGCTCCATGTCGAAAGGACGACAGGGTTCTGTGGAGAGTGCCTTAAGCGACTGAAAGCCTGAGAGGATGAATCTTCGAGGACTATCAGCACCGCATACCACAACGTAATCATAACATCCGTCTACCTTTGAGACATCAAATTCATCAAAAGAGTCACTTGTTTCTGCAGAAGAGCCCTTTGAATCCAACAAGCGACTTGCCAATATCAGCGCTGACAAACCAGAGATGCAGGCATTGCAAACCACTATGGGCTTTGTCGTGATACCCAATGCCGTAGCGATGCGCTGGGCAGTTGCACCAAGGTAGATTTCCTCGTCTTCTACTTTGCCTAGTTTTTCGATGGCACCCTTGGTAGTGCTTAAGATGAAGAGCACACGATGACGAGCTATATCTATTCCCGATTTTCGGATTGCCTGACTAGCCGAAGCCAAAACCAAGCGTTCGAAATCACTAACATTCAGCGTATTTTCTGCAACTGTCGGAACAGCTTGTTCTATCAAGGAAGCGCAGAATCTATCTTGTACCCCATGGCTACCAGACTCATAGGCATGAAGCATCGACTTGCCTGCCTTTACCGACAAGTAATTTTCCTCAGAGGTATTCCCCAGAGGGGATATGATGTTATCTGCTATTACGTATGCCATTGCGATTGTTCTATTGGTGAATATCCAAGTACCTCACCTATATTGTTATACTGCCTCACCTATTTATAAGGTATCTACATCCACGCCCCAACGCTTCTTCCATTCCAGATAGAAGTCTGGATTGGTCCATACCAGCTGGTAGTCCTTGTCCATGAACACCTGAACGGAGTGACCGGTGGCGATGAGGCTATCGTCTGCGGTATCATGAATCTCATAATCGAAGATAATCTTGGCAGCTATCGTTGGTCGATAGATGATATCGATGCGAGGAGTCATGCCGTAGCGGATAGGCTTCTTGTAATGGAAGGTCAACTCCACCAAGGGGGCGAAATACCCATGGTCGAAGAAGCTCATGTATTCCAGTCCATATTTCTTGCCGAATGCCTCACGGGCATCCTCAAAGTAAAGTGGATAAGAACCATGCCAAACCACATTCATCGAGTCTACCTCGCTGAAGCGTACCTCAAAAGTCTTTGATTCTCTTAATTCGTTCATTTGCTAGCTGTTACTTTGTTACTCAGTTACTCTCGCAGATGCTCTGCTAATTTCGTCGATTCTCTGCTTCTCTCGGTGATTCTCTTGAAATCCGAGAGTCTTCATTCCTCGCGGTTCTTGACGGCAATTTTCATCTCGGTGCTTACCAGCGTCTTACCCTGACAGGTGATGGTTGCCTCAGCCAGAATCATGCCAAACACTTCTTCCTTCACTTCCATTCGGGTAGTAATGATGTCGCCCACCTTCGGGAGTCCGAAGACTTCGAAGTTGCGGACGGCTCCGATGAAACCCAACTGAATGCCTTTCTTCAGGATATACTTGTTGTAATATCCGATGCGTGCGGCACAAGTCTGGGCGATGTTCTCCATCAAACCCGAAACAGAGAAATATTCCTTAGCTTCATCATCCGAAGCAGAGATTGTACAGCAAGATTTCTCCACAAAGATATTGTCGGCTTTCACCTCCGTCTCCGTCACGGTGAGCGTGCGGTCGAAATGGGTCAGCGTACCTATCATCACAAAAGGTTCCTGTTGTGGAAGGAGCTCGTGGATGTCTATCTGTCGGAGGTCTTGTTCCGTAGGCTGTTCTGCATCAAAGTTATTCATTCCAAAATTCATAAAAGTTGTACCATTGGTCGGGATATTGGCGCACTCGACGCTCCAGTTCTGCTGCATAGCTTTCAGTCAGCTGCTTAATTTGCTCCTTGCGAGGAGCTTGCTTGTCGTAGGTCAGTCGACTGACGTACACCGTATATTCCTTCGACCGTGTCTTCATCACGTTCACCGCCAAGGCATCGAGCCCTCTCATCGTTGCCACAATGAAAGGTCCCATCGGCAAATGAGCCTCGGCACCTAAGAACGTGACCGTTACCGACTTGGGGGAACCCACGATGCGGTCGGCTGGCATACTCACTATCTCTTGGTTGGCAAGCGCCTCATTGACTAGGAAGAGATGACTCATGTCGGGCATCACAGGAATCATGCGAATGTTGTTGCCGTCGAGTTTCTTCTTGCGCCCCTCCATCACCGTTGCCTTCTCGCCACCAAATACCAAGGCATTGAAGCGCTTGGTCTTCGACACGAGCGAATAGCCTGCCGCCTCATAGCAGCCGATATGGGAACTGAAGAGCATGAAACCATCGGGTTGCAGCTCCAGTTGGTGGAAATGTTCAAAACCCTCTATCCGAAGGGCGAACTTCTTGCCGGCAAACATAGCGAAGCGGTCGATGACCACCTGGGCAAACAAACAATGGTTGCGATACACATGCCACGCCGCCCGCCATCTGCCATACCCCATCCGTCGGCGGAAATAATGGTAGGCAGAGGTTCGGCTATGGTTTGTGTTAAGCAGCAGACATACGGGCATCACAAAGAGGGACGTGAAAGCATAGAATACTCTCACATCCACCACCCTCAGCATCTTGATGAGCTGGCGGTGCATCCATCCTGTTCCCGGTGTTGTGTTTTTCTGCTTCCCCATAGTCAAAAGACTCTTCACACTTTTTTTTATCGCTCTTCCCTTCTCTTATCCCACCTTGCTCTGGATATAGTCGCAGAACTGACTGAGAGTGGTAACGCCTTGCATCTCCACTGGCTTGATTTTGAAGCCGAAGTTCTTCTCCACGATCACCACGATGTCTACGAAGTCGAGGCTGTCGATGCCAAGATCGTCCTTCAACTTAGCCTCTGGCGCAATCTTGTCTTCGTCAATCTCCAAATCCTCAATGAGGAAGTTTCTTACTTTCTCTTCGATTTCTTTTCTTTCCATTGTTATTGTTGTTATTATTGTATAAGCTTATATTTTAGTATTAAGAATTATATTCTCATTTTCTTCTATTCAGACTTTTTCTGTACTTCCAGGATGGTATGTCCCTGCCCGATACCATCGTGTATCTTAACCACCTTTAAACCAGCACGATTCACTTGTTTGATCAAATCATCTGAGTGATACATCTTGCTGTTGCCGTTTGCCATCACCGTGAAGTAGACACTCGTCATGGTGAGACAGAGAGAGGCTGGCTCATACTTCTGTCGATCCCAGAAGGTTTCCATAATATATAAGGTGGTAGCGGATGTCATCACTTGAGCGGCACGAGAAAGAATGCTATAGATTTCTTCCTCAGAGAAACAATCCAAGAATTGACTCATCCATATCGCATCCCAACTCTCTTTGGAGGATAATGGGGACGATATAGCAGAACCTTGCACCTCAGATACCTTTGGCAATCGGTTACGCTCATCAAGGATATTGGTCGCAAACCCCGAGATACGCTCGGCTCCTTCCTTTCCCTCTATGTTTTTCTGCATCATCCCTATCTGACCAGGCAGGTCGACGATGGTCACATTCACATTCTTGTCGTAGTCCACACATCGCAAGGCAAAGTGCCCCGTATTGCCACCCACATCCATCAGACGCAGCGGCTTGTCAACAGGAGCAGAATCGCAAGAAGAGGCAGGCTCCGATAAGTCTTTCTTTCCGAATATGATTTTCAATGCCTCGTCGAAAGAATGGTCGCTATAGAAATGATCGAATCCGAACCAACTATCTTGTACCTGTTTATCGAGTTGCGAGAGTCCTTCATAGATGGTTGGCCAATTGCCAAGCGTCTTAAGTCCGGCAGGTTTTCCTTCCTTTAATGCCTCTTCGAGATAGAACATGCCACGATAATTCACATTGTGATTAAAGTCGATGTTTACTCGAGTAGCGGGATCGTTGAGCAAAAACCATCCAGCCTTCGAGAGGAAATACTTATCTGTCGTCTTATCAATCAGTACTGTACCCGCACTGAGCGAAGCCTCCAAGAGAATCTTCAGGGCATACTCGGAGAGCGGCAAGTTAGACGATGCGCCCTGTTGGTTTTCAGCCGATGTGTTCCGCAGCGAAGTCTTCTGCTGAATCTCTTTGAGAGTCAATCCATCCAAGCTATCACGTAAGGCTTCGAGGATGCCAAACTTCACCATCAGCCTGGACACCTGAAAAATAACAGGTCCCCAGGCGATATACTCCGCCAGGCGTTGTGCCTCGCGAGCCGACAGATGTTCCTCGGTATAGCGGTCGCTTTCTGATTTAAATAGGTTCATTCTTTTCCAATAATTATGGATTTCATCTCTTATTGAGATTTATCCTTTCTTTTGATTTTTATCTTTTGCCAAGGAAATTCCATCCCACTGTCATAAACAAAGAGCTGACATTTCCCTCATGGGTATTGAAGTCACCTCTCAGTCCTGCATCCAATCCCATATTGACATAGAACTGCTTGACGTTAAATCCGCATCCCATTCTCAACCCATAATCGGTTGCATCATCCTCAAAGCCGAAGGCTACATACGGTCCAAAGAATGGTTGAAACGACATATCTTTGTTAATATAGGCATGATAAGAGAACATGACTGGTATCAAAAGCGAGTTATTGTCCTCCGACCATGTAACGCGATAAGGGCCAGGCGAAGAACTGCCTGCTTGATAATCATCTGCTGAATATTTCAAGCCACGGTTCATGAAGTAGGCTCCCGTCTCGATGTAGAACGGAAGCTTGGCAATCTTTGCATCAAAAGCCACACCTCCCATCGGTGCAAACTTATCTTTAGAGCAAATACCTCCATCCCAATCGTCCGCCAAGGCTTGTGTGTCTGAGAAACCAGCTCTCACACAAAAGTGATACTGTGGCGCATTACGCCAGTTCTGGGCGTTCACAGTCTGCACACCTCCCAACAAGAGGGCAGTCACAGCCATTAAACTCATCATTTTCTTTTTCATATCTTATTATATCTTTTAGTTACACATTCATGTTTATATCAAATCTTGAGCATAAATACCTCATGAAACAATCCTCAGCCTAAATCTTCTTGATGACCAACGCAGAGTTGGTGCCACCGAATCCGAAACTATTGCTCAACACGGTATTGATTTCCGTATCTACAGTCTTGGCTGCTATATTGAGTTTCTCTGAGTATTCGTCAGGATTCTCGAAGTTCACGTTAGGTGCCACGAAGTTGTTCTGCATCATCAAGGTAGAATATACAATTTCCGATGCTCCCGCCATCCAGCACTCATGTCCGGTCATACCCTTAGTAGAAGAGATCAGAGCATGCTTGCCCTCGAACATTCTCGCCAGGGCGATGGCCTCGTACATGTCACCTTGGTGCGTGCTTGTAGCATGGGCGTTGATGTAGTCGATGTCGTCTGCAGTCACGCCCGCCGATTTCAAGGCTCGGGTCATGGCGATGACGCTTCCATCATCCGATGGTTGACTGATACCTCCGCCGTTGCTTGAGAATCCATAGCCCACTACCTCGGCAAGGATGTTGGCACCACGAGCCTTGGCGTGCTCATAATCCTCCAACACGAGCGATGCGGCACCACCACTAGGGATGAGTCCATCACGGTCACGGTCGAAAGGACGACTTGCCTTCGTTGGCTCGTCCATGCGAATGGAGAAAGCACTTAGGGCATCGAAGGTAGCCATCGAATAATAGTTGGTTTCCTGCGCTCCGCCACACAGCACCATGTCTTGCAGTCCCTGCTTGATCATCATGAAGCCCAGACCGATGGAATGACTGCCACTCGCACAAGCGGAAGAAACCGTGAAGTTGACGCCACGGAGGTGGAAGATGGTACTGAGGTTCATGTTCACCGTCGAGTTCATCGACTGGAAGATGAGTCCATAACCCAGCATCGCCGAGTCGTGCTTCTCGTCCATGATTTTCGAAGCCTCGATGACTGGCTTAGCCGATGAGTCGTTGCCGAAGATGCAGCCCACCTCGTTCTCACGCAGGTAGGCGTCGTCGATGCCTGCCTGGTCGAAAGCCTGCTTGCTCGCCATATAGGCATACTTCGCCTCCTCCGACATGCCGGCACGGGTATGTCGGTCGAGCATCTGCTTGGTGATGACAGGCTCTGGTACGATGCCCGTCAACGCCGAGCGATAGCCATATTCCAGTCGAGCCGGTTCGATACCGATGCCCGACTTGCCCTTGTATAGTGAATCTTTCACGGTATCGAGATCTGTGCCCAAACATGACCAGATGCCCATACCGGTGATAACTACTCTTCTTTCCATTTGCTTTTCTATATATATTAATGTGTAGAGTATGCTCTATATCTTTACGTGTAGAGCCCGCCATTGATGCTGATTACCTCGCCTGTAATATAAGCAGCCTCGTCAGAAGCGAGAAAGTCAACGAGTGCCGCCACTTCCTCAGGCTTGCCGAATCTGCCCACAGGCACCATCTTCTTGAGTTCCTCCTCATTGAGGTCCTTGGTCATGTCGGTGGCGATAAAACCAGGGGCTACGGCGTTGACTGTAATCTTGCGTGGAGCCACTTCTTGCGCCAAAGCCTTGGTAGCACCGATGAGCGCCGCCTTCGCCGCACTATAATTCACCTGCCCAGGCAATCCCTTCAGTCCGGAGAGCGAAGCCATGTTGACGATTCTGCCACCATGCTTGCGAGGCATCATGTGCTTCAGCAGTCGACGAGTGGTATAGAAGAAACCATTGAGATTGGTATCAATGACGCAGTGCCAGTCTTCGTCGCTCATCATGAACATCACGTTGTCGCGGCGGATGCCAGCATTGTTCACCAACGTGTAGATCCATTCCTCAGGATGCTCTGCCTCCCATCGGTCGATGGCGGCCTCTATCTCCCGAGGCTTTGACGCATCAAACTGCAAAAGTTCGGCACTGCCACCCTCTTGTTCTATCTCACTCTTCACCTGTAAGGCTGCCTCTTGATTACTCAAATAATTGATTATCACCGAATATCCTCGTTTTGACAAGCGCAAAGCCACGGCTCTGCCCAATCCTCTTGAGGCTCCAGTTACCAATGCGTATTTCATTTTTTCTATTCCTATTATTGCGCCGCTCACCAAGAGAAGCGCCCGTTAACTTGCAAAAGTAAGAAAAAAAACAAGAATCACCTAGAAATTTATATTTTTTTCATATACTCTGCACACATTTCTGCGCATCGCTCGCCATCCACTCCTGCCGAAACGATGCCGCCTGCATATCCGGCGCCCTCTCCACAAGGGAAGAGACCTTGGATACGAACGTGCTGGAGCGTGTCTCTATCACGGATGATACGGACTGGCGATGAGGTACGTGTCTCGGCGGCTATCAGTATCGCCTCGTTGGTAAGGAAGCCATGGGCATTCTTGCCGAAGGTCTTGAAGCCCTCCTGCAAGCGATGACTCACAAAGGATGGCATCCAGAAGTGCAACGGACTGCTTATCAAGCCCGGCGCATAACTGCTCTTAGGCAGGTCGTAACTCAATCGGTTGTTCACGAAATCAGCCATGCGCTGCGCTGGTGCGGTCTGCTTCATGTTGCCCTGTTGCCAACACTGTTTCTCCACGATTTGCTGGAAGTACATCATCACCAATGGATCGTTGGCACCTTGGGAAGGGATGCCATGGTCGAGTACAAACTGTGCCACATCCTCAGGATGAGTTTCCACCACCATGCCCGAATTGCTCCAGGCTGTGCCTCGATTGCTAGGGCTCATGCCGTTGACCACCAGCTGTTCCGGTCCTGTAGCGGCAGGAATCACAAAACCACCCGGACACATACAGAAGCTATACACGCCACGGCCATCCACCTGGGTAACAAAGCTATATTCTGCGGCAGGCAGATACTTGCCCCTGCCCTGCTTGTTGTGATACTGTATCTGGTCGATGAGGTGCGAAGGATGCTCCAGTCGCACGCCCACGGCGATGCCTTTCGCCTCAATCTCGATCTTAGAAGAGGCTAGGTAACGATACACGTCGCGGGCACTATGGCCAGTGGCAAGGATAACCGGTCCACGGTAGGTTTCTTCTGCCCCTGTCGCAAGGTTCTTTGCCTCCACGCCTATCACTCGGTCGGCAGAAGAGGCATCGACTGCTGCCGACATCATCTTGCCCTCGCTCTCCAGGATGAGGCGGGTCATCTTGGTTTGGAAATGCACCTCGCCACCACACTTGATGATAGTGTTGCGCATGTTCTCGATGACACGAGGCAACTTGTCGGTTCCAATGTGCGGGTGGGCATCGGCAAGGATATTGGGGTTAGCTCCATGCTGGCAGAACACGTTCAGTATCTTGTCCACGCTACCACGTTTCTTGCTGCGGGTATAGAGCTTGCCATCGCTGTAGGCGCCGGCACCACCCTCGCCGAAGCAATAGTTGCTCTCGGCATCCACTTTCTGGGTCTTGGTGATATTAGACAAGTCTTTCTTGCGCTCGCGCACATCCTTGCCTCGCTCCAGCACGATAGGGCGATAGCCCAACTCTATCAACTTGAGGGAAGCAAAAAGACCGCCTGGACCCTCGCCTACCACGATGACACGTGGGCGGCTGCTCACATCGGGATATTCGGTATGTATATATTGGTCGTCCTGAGGAAACTCGTTGATATAGGCGCGCACCTTCAGGTTCACATAGATGGTGCGCTGGCGGGCGTCGATGCTGCGCTTGAGCACACGCACCTGATTGAGGGTTCTCACGTCAAGCCCTTTTTCCTTGGAGAGGTAGCGCTTGATGCCTTCCTCGCTGGCTGCCTGTTCGGGCAGAATTCTTATTTGGTATTCTTGTATCATAATTCCATTGTCTTAAGTACCTCCAGGGTATCGAGGTTATACATCGTGAACATGCCATCTTCGAGCGTGGCGATGGTAGGCACGTTGCCTCCCTTCGGGAAAGTGATGCTACCCGTGTTGCACACGGCGCGATGGATGGGAGCCTTGCCCTCTTGGAGCGAAGGCACGTCTATGTGGGAGAGTTCCCAGAGATGGGAGTGTCCATAGATGATGGCATCGTATGGTCCCTTAGGCATGTTTTCCTTGTTGTATACATGACCGTGGGTCAAGAGGTATCGCTTGCCGCCGTCCACGAGCAGGGCGTAAGTCTCCATGATAGGGAAATCGAGGAGCATTTGGTCTACCTCGGCATCGCAGTTGCCACGCACGGCGATGATTTTGTCGGCGAGCCGGTTCAGTCGCTCCACGATGCCCTTAGGGTCAATGCCCTCCGGAATACGGTTGCGAGGACCATAGTTGATGATGTCACCCATGATGCACATCATGTCACACTGAGATTGCTCGAAGAAGTCGAGCGCACGTTCCAAGGCTGGCAAGCAGCCATGAATATCGGAAAATAGTAGATACTTCATATGCTAAATTAATATTCTCCTTTAATCCAACGTCTACCAGACTTAGTGTACTTTCCCCATATGATTAATCCTAATCCAATAGCAGAAGCTATTATATAAATTATAGTCAACATTTCCATATTTACTTCTTTTTTAATTCAACTTTTAATAACATATTTGCAAAATAAGCAAACAATATAGTGGCAACACTACCGAAAAAGATACAAGCATAATTAGCTTCTGTCATTTCTTTACCAGTAAAAAGAGGCGACAAACCTCCCACCACCACACTTCCTGCAACTAACTTCGACAATCCGAAGAAATAGTCTGCCAGCATCTCGTTGCGTTTGAAATTGCGCTCCGTGAGCTGATTTTTAGAATTGACTTCTGTGACCATACGCAAATTTGATTCATATCAGTTGCAAAAGTAAGCAAATTATCTGATTTCTCCAAACTTTTCAGCAACAAATCATCCCAAATCGTCATATATAATAAGGTATATTTGGAATAACAAGGAAACTCATACCACGAATTAAGTATTTTCATCTACAAAATGCTACTTTTTCCGCAATTTCCTTGGCAGTTTGACAGAATATTTGTACTTTTGCCCTCAAGTTCTGCTTCAGCCCCGGTCGTTTCGGGGGAGGCACTACATTACCAACGTAAAAATTCAATAACATGAAAGTATTAAAATTCGGCGGAACGTCTGTTGGTTCCGTAAAAAGCATCCTCAGCTTAAAACGTATCGTAGAAAATGAGGCCAAGAAACAGAGTGTAGTGGTTGTGGTGAGCGCACTTGGCGGTATCACCGACAAACTCTTGCAGACCTCTCAGCTTGCCCTCAAAGGTGATGAACAATGGAGAGTCGAATTCGACGCCATGGTTGATCGCCACCACAAGATGATAGACACCATCATCACAGACACCACAGACAGAGAAAATCTCTTTAAGACGGTCGATGCCCTCTTCGAACAGTTGAAGAGCATCTATTTTGGTGTGTACCTCATCCACGATTTGAGCGAGAAGACACAGGATGCCATCGTGAGCTATGGCGAGAGACTCAGCTCCAAGATTGTTGCCACCCTGATTCGTGGTGCCAAGTGGTTCGACTCACGCGACTTCATCAAGACCGAGCGTCAGAACGGAAAGGGCAAGCATACCCTCGACAGCGAGTTGACCAACAAACTGGTGAAGGACACCTTCGCCGAGTTGCCTCGCATCTCTCTCGTACCGGGTTTTATCAGCCGCGACAAGAACACCGAGCGCACCACCAACCTGGGTCGTGGCGGTAGTGACTACACAGCCGCCATCATCGCAGCAGCCCTCGATGCCGAGGTGCTCGAAATCTGGACCGACGTGGACGGATTCATGACTGCCGATCCACGTGTTATCAAGTCAGCCTATACCATCAACGAACTGAGTTACATCGAGGCGATGGAGCTTTGCAACTTTGGCGCAAAGGTCATCTACCCTCCAACCATCTACCCAGTTTGTATCAAGAATATTCCTATCAAGGTCAAGAACACCTTCAACCCTGATGCCCCTGGCACCATCATCAAGAACAAGATCGACGGCGACCAGAAGCCTATCAAGGGTATCTCCTCCATCAATGGCACAGCCCTCATCACCGTGACCGGTCTTTCCATGGTCGGCGTAATCGGCGTAAACCGCCGTATCTTCACCGCCCTCGCCAATGAAGGTATCTCCGTGTTCATGGTTTCCCAGGCATCCTCCGAGAACTCCACCTCCATCGGTGTACGCGAGCAGGACGTTGACGAGGCTGTCAACGTATTGAACCATGAGTTCAGAAACGAGATTGCCGATGGTGCCATGTTCCCTATGCATGCCGAGACCGGGCTTGCCACCATTGCCATCGTGGGCGAGAACATGAAGCATGCCGCCGGAATCGCCGGCAAGCTCTTCGGAACCCTCGGTCGTAGTGGTATCTCTGTCATCGCCTGCGCTCAGGGTGCATCGGAGACCAACATCTCCTTCGTCGTGAAGAGCGATTACCTCAGAAAGTCGCTCAACGTGTTGCACGATAGCTTCTTCCTTTCAGAATACAAGGTGCTCAACCTCTTCATCTGTGGTGTGGGTACCGTGGGCGGCAAACTCATCGAGCAAATCAAGAACCAGTACGACGAATTGATGGAGCGCAACAAGTTGAAGCTCAATGTAGTGGGTATCGCCTCCTCGAAGAACGCCATCTTCAATCGCGACGGTCTCGACCTAGAGAACTACCGTGAGGAGTTGAAAGAATCCGAGCCAAGCACTCCTGAGGTGTTGCGAGACACTATCCTGGCGATGAATATCTTCAACAGTGTGTTCGTAGACTGCACAGCCAGCAAGGATGTGGCAGGTCTCTACCAGAGCCTGTTGGAGCACAACGTAAGCATCATCGCAGCCAACAAGATTGCGGCTTCGAGCGAATATGAGAATTATGAAAAGCTGAAGAAGACAGCCATCCAGCGTGGCGTGGTGTTCCGATTCGAGACCAACGTAGGTGCTGGTCTGCCTATCATCGGAACCATCAACGACCTTCGCAACTCGGGTGATAAAATTCTTAAGATTGAGGCAGTTCTGTCGGGTACGCTCAACTTTATCTTCAATGCCATTTCTAGCGTGGTACCATTCTCCGAGACCGTGCGTCTTGCCAAGGAGAAGGGGTATAGCGAGCCAGACCCACGTATCGACCTCAGCGGCATGGACGTGGTGCGCAAGCTCGTCATCCTATCCCGTGAGGCTGGCTATCGTGTGGAGCAGGATGACGTGAAGAAGAACCTTTTCGTGCCAGACTCTTACTTCAAGGGCAGCCTGGACGACTTCTGGAAGAAACTGCCTAAGCTCGACGCCGACTTCGAGGCCAAGCGCAAGGCACTCGACGTGGAGCACAAGCGTTGGCGCTTCGTTGCCAAACTGGAGAACGGAGAAACGAGTGTAGGCTTGCAGGCAGTAGGCCCAGAGCACCCATTCTATAACCTGGAGGGCAGCAACAACATCGTGATGCTCACCACCGAGCGTTACAAGGAGTACCCGATGATGATTCAGGGATACGGTGCCGGTGCCAGCGTAACCGCAGCCGGTGTATTTGCCAACATCATGAGTATCGCTAACATTTAATACTTTAATGTCGATTTAAATATGAAGCACATCATCATACTTGGCGACGGAATGGCCGACCACCCAGTGGAAAGACTGGGTGGCAAGACCCTCCTGCAATACGCCAACAAACCATATATGGACATGCTTGCCAAGAAGGGCAAGACAGGACGTTTAGTAACAGTACCTGACGGATTCCACCCAGGCTCCGAGGTAGCCAACAGCTCCATCATGGGCTACGACCAGAACGAGGTGTACGAGGGACGTGGACCTTTGGAGGCTGCGAGCATCGGATACGAGCTGAAGCCTACCGACCTCGCCTTGCGCTGCAACATCATCAACGTGCAGGACGGCAAGATCATCACCCACAACGGTGGCAACCTGGAGACAAAGGACGCCGACGTGCTCATCAAGTACCTCAACGATACCTTGAGCAAGAAATATCCAGAAGTGGAATTCGTGACGGGCATCCAGTATCGCCACCTCCTGGTGGTGCATCACGGCAACAAGAACATCGACTGCGCCCCACCTCACGACCATCCTAACGAGGAGTGGCACAAGCTCTTGGTGAAACCTATCCTGCCAGAAGGTGCTCCTGCCGAAGGACACCTCACGGCTTATGATACAGCCGAACTGCTGAATCAGCTCATCGTAGAGAGCCAGGAGTTGCTGGAGAACCATCCGTTCAACAAGGCTCGCAAGGAACGTGGCGAACGCATGGCCAACCTCATCTGGCCTTGGGGCGGCGGTTATCGCCCTCACATGCTCACCCTCTCACAGATGTACCCACAGATCAAGAAGGGCTCTGTTATCTCTGCCGTAGACCTGATCCGAGGCATCGGACACTATGCCGGACTCCGCAACATCATCGTGGAGGGAGCAACAGGCCTCGCCAACACCAACTATGAGGGCAAGGCTCAGGCTGCCATCCAAGCTCTGAAGGATGGCGATGACTTCGTATACGTACATGTGGAGGCAAGCGACGAGGCTGGTCACGATGGTGACTTGGAGCTGAAGCTCAAAACCATCGAAAACCTCGACAGCCGTCTCATCAAGCCTATCTACGATGAGGTGTCGAAATGGGACGAGCCTGTTTGCATCGCCGTATTGCCAGACCACCCTACTCCTGTGGAGATTCGCACCCACGTGAAGGAGCCGGTGCCATTCCTCATCTATTACCCTGGCATCGAGGCTGATAACGTAGAGAAGTACGACGAGGTAAGTTGCGTGCGTGGCAGCTACGGACTCATCCAGCTGCAAGACTTCATGAATACATTCATGGCTATCAATTAATTTATATTTTAAGGAAAAAGAAAAGATGAAATACTATTCAACAAACAAGAAAGCGCCAATCGCCGACCTTCACAAGGCGGTAGTCAAGGGTTTGGCAGAAGACCGTGGTCTCTATATGCCAGAAATCATCAAGAAGTTGCCTCAGGAATTCTTCGACAACATCGAGAAATTGAGTTTTCAGGAAATCGCCTACAAGGTGGCTGATGCCTTCTTCGGCGAGGACGTGGACGCAGAGTCGCTGAAGAAGATTGTGTACGATACATTGGCTTTCGACTGCCCTGTGGTCGAGGTGGAACCTAACATCTACTCTCTGGAGCTCTTCCATGGTCCAACCCTCGCCTTCAAGGACGTAGGTGCCCGCTTCATGGCTCGCCTTTTGCAGTACTTTGTGCGCCAGGAGGGCAAGGAGGAAGTGAACGTGCTCGTCGCTACATCGGGCGATACCGGTAGTGCCGTTGCCAACGGTTTCCTCGGCGTGGACGGCATCCACGTGTATGTGCTCTACCCTAAGGGCAAGGTAAGCAAGATTCAGGAGAGCCAGTTTACTACCCTCGGCAAGAACATCACTGCCCTGGAAGTGGATGGCGTGTTCGACGACTGCCAGGCGCTCGTGAAGTCCGCTTTCATGGACGAGGAGCTCAACAAGCACATGAAGTTGACCTCAGCCAACAGCATCAACGTGGCTCGCTTCTTGCCTCAGGCATTCTATTACTTCAATGCCTATGCCCGCATGAAGGAGAAGGGATTGGCCGACAAGTTGGTTATCTGCGTACCTAGCGGCAACTTCGGCAACATCACAGCCGGACTCTTCGGTCATGAGATGGGATTGCCTATCCACCGCTTCATCGCAGCCAACAATGCCAACGACATCTTCTACAACTATCTCCAGACAGGCAAGTACAACCCACAGCCTAGCAAGCAGACCATCGCCAACGCCATGGACGTGGGCGACCCATCCAACTTTGCTCGCATCTACGACCTCTACAAGGGCGACCATGATGCTATCGCTGCCTATATCAGCGGTGCCACTTACAAGGACGAGCAGATTGTCGACACCATGAAGCAATGCTACAACGATACCAAGTATGTACTTGACCCTCACGGAGCTTGCGGCTATCGCGCATTGAAGGAGCAGTTGAAACCAGGTGAGGTCGGAGTGTTCTTGGAGACCGCTCATCCTGCCAAGTTCAAGGAGAAGGTGGACAGCATCCTGGGCACAGACATCGAGATTCCTGCTCGCCTCGCCGAATTCATGAAGGGCAAGAAGCAGAGCATCGAAATGACCAAGGATTTCGCCGCATTCAAGAATTTCCTGATGAACGAATAAATCAAGAATTTGAGAATTAGAGAATTTAGAAACTTAAATTCTTTGATAAGAGAATTCCGTCAGGTCGAGATGCTTGATAAGATATTTTCGTGAGATCGAGATGCTTGATAAGAGAATTTATCAGTTTGAGATTCTTGATAAGAGAAAAATAACAAGAGAAAAGCCTTCCCTCAACAAGCGGAAGGCTTTTCTTGTGAATATAAATTTTTGTAATATACGAGAAAGAACTATGAAGATTGTAATTTTAGACGGATACGCTGCCAACCCAGGCGACTTGGACTATAGCCTGCTGGAGCAGCTCGGCGAGGTGACCGTTTACCCTCGCACATCAGACGCAGAGAAAGTGGAACGCTCCAAGGATGCCGACATCATCCTCCTGAACAAGGTGCAAATGGATGCCGAGACCTTGAAGCAACTCCCTAACCTGAAATACATCGGCATCCAAGCCACCGGCTTCAATGTGGTGGACATCAAGGCTGCCAAGGAACTGGGCATCGTCGTGACCAACATTCCTGCCTACAGCACCGACAGCGTGGCACAGATGACCTTCGCCCATATCCTAGCCGTAACCAACCGAGTGGAGCACTACACCCAGGAGAACCGCAACGAGCGCTGGGCTTACAACCAAGACTTCTGCTACTGGGACACCCCACTCATGGAACTCGCAGGCAAGACCTTCGGCATCATGGGCCTTGGCAACATCGGCATGAAGGTGGCTACCATCGCCCGCGACTTCGGCATGGATGTGTGCGCCTGCACCAGCAAGAATGCCACTGACCTGCCTGAGTGGATCCAGAAGGTGAGCAAGGAGGGACTGCTCGCCACAAGCGACGTGCTCTCGCTACACTGTCCATTGGCAGACGACACCTATCACTTCATCAATGCCGAGAGCCTGGAAGAGATGAAGGACACTGCCATCTTGGTGAACACAGGTCGTGGCCCGCTGGTCGACGAGGAGGCAGTTGCCAAGGCACTGCACGAGGGCAAGCTCGGTGCTTATTGCGCCGACGTGATGGCTTCGGAGCCTCCATCGAAGGACAATCCTCTGTGGAAGGAGCCTAACGCCTTTATCACCCCTCACATCGCCTGGGCTACCTTCGAGGCTCGTGAGCGACTCAACAAGCAGGTGGCTGCCAACGTGAAGGCTTTCATCGAGGGCAACCCTATCAACGTCGTGAACAAGTAAAATTTCGCAAGAATAAAAAAATCCGCAGGAGTCTTTGCACTTCCTGCGGATTTTTATTTCCTTTTCATCAACACATAGATGATGACCGGAGCGCCGAAGAGCGGCGTGACGGCATTCAGTGGGATGATGCCCCCATCGGCAGGCAAGGTGCAAAGAACATTGCAGAGCAAAGCGACGGCTGAGCCCAAGAGCATCGTCGAGGGGAGGAGGCGGCGATGATTCTCGGTGCCTATCAAGAGACGGGCGATGTGGGGCGTGGCAAGCCCGATGAAGGCGATAGGACCACAGAAGGCGGTGACCACGGCGGTCAACATTCCCGTTACCAACAGTAGCACGAGGCGCAGCCTACGTATATTGAAGCCCAAATTCTCGGCATACTGCTCGCCCAAGAGCATGGCATTCAATGGTTTCACAAGCAGCAACGAGGCTAGCAAACCGATGATGGCAAAAGGTGCGAACCACACCACCTCTCCCATCGACACATTGCCAAAACTCCCCATTCCCCAAACCATGTACGACTTCACGCCCTCTGCCGTACTGAAGAAATTCAAGAGCGAGATGGCACTGCTGGCTAGGTAGCCTATCATGATGCCCACGATGAGCAGCACCGTATAGCTCCCGACAATAGTGGAGAAGAAGGTGATGATACTCATCACCAGCATCGCTCCCACAAAGGCGGCGACGAGGTTGGCGAGATAGCCACCAATGCCATATTCGCCCAACGAGAAACTACCGCCCATGGCAAGCATCACTATGGCGACGGCAAGTCCGGCACCACTGCTGATGCCGAACACGTCAGGTCCTGCCAAGGGATTGCGGAAGGCGGTCTGAAGGAGCAAGCCGCTCGTGGCGAGGGCTGCTCCCGAAAGCAAGGCGGTGATGGCCTGAGGCAAGCGCGACTCCAACAGGATATAGCTGTAGGTTTCGTCGTAGGTCGCTTGCGAGTCGCCTACGAATAATCCTTTCGAGAAAAGAACACCCACGACATCACGCCACGGAATGCTCACGCTGCCCCAAGCCAAGTTGGCGTAGAACAGAACGGCAATGAGTACAGCCAATATCATCGAACAAACAAAGTTTTTATTCATTATTTTCTATTATGCTTTTGCCCTTTCAGGGCGACAACCCATTTGCCACCTAGCCCAGGGCGTTGCCCTGGGCTAGGTGCAGGTTGCCCTTTCAGGGCGTTTTCTGCTCAACCATACAGATAGAAACGTTTCATTTTCCACACACCGTACAAGTGGAAACGTTTCATTTTCCACACACCATACAGATAGAAACGTTTCATTTACCACACACCGTACAAGTGGAAACGTTTCATTTTCCACACTCTACCGTTCTTCCCGAAAGAGGCAAATCGTCCGCCTCATTCATCGGTCGGTAGAATCTCAATCCCCCGAACTGCTTCTGGCATTCTAGGTGCGAGAGGATGATAAACTCTCTCAGGAGTATCTCTGGATGGAAACTCGTCAGCTCGAAATAAGGCTGGGTAACCGTGTTACACTCGTAGATATCCTTCGTCTGGAAGGCAAAGAGCGCCTTATAACCATCGTATTCCTGCAAGAGCTGAGGACGAGTCAAAGGCTTGGGTTCGAAATACTTGAAAGCCCATACGTCCACCTTCTTGCCCTTGGCAAGAATCTGCTCCGGGCTCATGGCAAGACTACCGCTATGCGTATCATCGGCGAAGATATACCGGGCGTTGGCATCTTTCAGCAGAATGCCCATCGTGCTCTGTCCACCAGGCACATACCATACGTTGCCCGTCTTGCGCTCAGTTAGCACAGAGCGACCTTTTGGAAGTTTCGCAGCCTGCGCCTTGAGCGAGAGATATTCTTGTTCTATTCGGGCGAAGAGAGAGTCTGCCTTTGCCTCGCAAGAAGCCAAACCATTGAATTCTTCACTCTTCTCTCTTCGTTCTTCACTTCCATCGCTTCTATCGTTTCTATCGCTTCCGAAGAGCATGCCATAGAATTTCAACCATTCCGCCCTTCCCAATGGCGAGGTTTCCATATAGTCGGCGGTCTCGACGATAGGAATGTGCAGTTTGTCGAGTTTGCCATAACCACCGTTGTTCTCGAAAGGTGAGATGAGCAAGGCTTGTGGCTTGAGGGCAATGATGCGCTCGATGTCGGGAGCCATGCTGGAACCGCAATCCACAATGAAAGGTGAGGTAGACCTCGAGGCTGAGACCTTCGAGGATACAGGCCTTGAGAATGATGACTTTGAGGATGACGACTTTGATAATGCTACCCTCTTCTTGATGTCCGGGATATTGATATAGCCGAGGTCGCAAACGCCACGGATGGCATTCTCTGCACCCAATTCATACATCAGTTGGCAATGAGGCGAGGTGAACACCACGCTGTTGTCTACAGGGGTTCGCACGGTATCGGTAACACACCTTGCCCACATGCCACGCTCCTTGGCAAGCAACGCCACCATTTGGTCACCTTCCTTGCCTTTGGGCACGAGGATATAGCGATGCAGCATTGCCCCCTGCTTCCAAGGATTCCTGATCATCACCTCGGCATATCCATTTTTCGAGGCTTCATCATCTCCATGCTTCACAATGGTAAGCAACTGGGCGTACTTCATCGGCAGGGTATCGCCCTCATCGGCATCCCCGCTCACTCTTCCGCCTTGGCATGAAGCTAACAATGAAGCCATGACTGCTCCACTCAACAAAATATTTTTTTTTCTCATTCTTCTACGTCTTTGGTTGGTGCAAAGATAGCTATTTTTATCGGAATCCAAGAAAAAACCAGAAACATTTTGCTTATCTCAAATAATAATATTAATTTTGTACGCAAAATAAAAAGTTTTAGACCATGGCTATAAGAGAAAGAAGAAAGCGAATCTATCGCAAACGCATACCTTACGGAATGCAGAACTTTGAGGATGTGATAAAAGAGGATTGTTTCTATGTGGACAAAACACCTTTTATCGAGGATATAGAAGAGTCACACAAGTATTTTTTCTTCATACGCCCTCGCCGTTTCGGCAAGAGCCTTACCCTCTCTATGCTCGAAAATTACTACGACATCAACAAGAAAGATAAGTTTGAGGAAATTTTTGGCAATCTATACATTGGCGAGAATCCGACACCAGAGCATAACAGCTATCTCATCATCGACCTCAACTTCGCTATCGTTGTAGGTGGTCTCGACAACTACAAAAGGGGGCTTGATGAATATTGCAACACACAATTCAATTATTTCGCCGATGTCTATTCTGAGCTGTTGCCTCCTGATACCAAGGAAGGACTCAACCAGAAGGAAGATGCCATCAACCAATTGAACTATCTCTGTACTCAGTGTGAGAAAACTGGTCAAAAGATTTATCTTTTCATAGATGAGTACGACCATTTCACCAACCAAATCCTTGCCAACAAACAGCATGAAACCCGATACCGAGAGCAAACCCACGGCGAAGGATATTTACGTAAGTTCTTCGACACCATCAAGGGGGCGGCAGGCAAGACACTAGGACGTGTATTCGTAACCGGTGTAAGCCCCGTAACCATGGACGACCTGACTAGCGGTTTCAATATCGGCACCAACTATTCACTGGCTCCTGAGTTCAATGAGATGACGGGATTCACCGAGGAGGAAGTGCGAGAGATGCTAGAATATTATGCCAGCGTATTGCCATTCCATCATACGGTGGATGAGCTTATCCAAGTCATGAAGCCTTGGTTTGACAACTATTGTTTCTCTATCAAGAGACTCGGAAAGACTACGATGTACAACTCCATCATGGTACTCAACTTCATAGACAACTACATCCGCAACGACTATGAGATTCCAGAGAAAATGGTGGAGACCAACATCCGCATCGACTACGACAAGATGCGAATGCTCATCCGCCACGACAAGGAATTTGCTCACGATGCCAGCATCATCCAAGACTTGGTGACCAAGGGATACGTGACAGGCAACTTGGTGGAGAACTTCCCCGCCGAGCGAATCAACGACCCGGACAACTTTCTGAGTCTCCTCTTCTACTTCGGCATGGTGACCATAGACGGCACTTACCAAGGCAACACCAAGTTCGTCATTCCCAACGAGGTGGTTCGCGACCAAATGTACACTTACCTCTTGGATGCTTACAAGGAAAATGACCTCACCTTTGAGCAATACGACAAGAACAAACTAGAGAGCAAGCTCGCTTATGAGGGCGACTACAAGCCTTACTTCGACTACATCGCCGACTGCCTGAAGCGTTTCTCCTCTCAGCGAGACAAGCAGAAGGGAGAGGCATTCGTTCATGGATTCACCTTGGCGATGACCAGCCAGTGCAAGTTCTACCGTCCCATCTCCGAGCTAGACAATGACGGTGGTTACGCCGACATCTATCTCCTACCGCTCTGCGACATCTACAAGGACATGACCGACTCTTACATCATAGAGCTGAAATACTGCAAGTCGAGCACTACCGACGAGCAAGTAAAGCGACTCTTCGAGGAAGCCTCGGCTCAAATATCTCGCTACGCCGACAGCGACATCGTGAGGGAATCGGTGAAAACCACCAAGCTCCATAAGCTCGTGGTGATTTATAGAGGTACGGAAATGGTGAAGTGCAAGGAAATCGTATAGAAAGTGCATACGTTATTCGTCAGAAATAGTGTGTATCAGCAGATATATACTCCATCAAAAGACGACGGGTGATGGATAGCTTCATTTTTTTAGCCATCCATCACCCATCACTCATCATAGCATACTCCTATCTATCAAGCCCTTACATTCATTACACCATGCATTGGTGAGGGAATGATGGATATTTTTTCAGCAACTTTTATTTATTAAGGTCTCTCAGATCATCTTCAGAAAGGCCAGTATATTTCATGACGACATCCATAGGCATTCCATCAGACAACATCTTACGGGCAGTCTCAAAGTTAGCCTCAGCTTTGCCTTCTGCCCTACCTTCCGCCCTACCTTCCTGATAGCTGTCGTGCTGGAGAGTCTTTTCCACCCTCACCGAATCCCAGAACTTGTCGTAGGCTCTCAGCTCGGCATCGGTGAAGCCCGATACTTTCAGGTCTTCCACGGCTTCGCCTATCTCTGGGTCGTCGAGCAAATCGTCTGGGACCTCTTGGGTGTTGGCGTTGATTTCCGTCAGATAACGGAGCCACAACACCATCATGCGCTTGTCGGCTATGGAATGAGGGGTGAACTTGGGCAGCTCGATGAAGGTAAAGTGCAAGCCCTTGATTACCTTCTCGCTGTCCTTGTCGTGTACGATGCGATAGTTGTGGATGAAGTCTGGAGACTTGTGCTCGAAGATGTCGTTCACCAAGTTGAGCGAATACACAGGCTGTAAGTCGCTGTAGCTCCCCTTCTTCATCGCCTGGCTCACGTAGAGCTTGGAGGCGTTGAAGAGCACACGCTGCTTGAAGGCATTCGACCACTCCATCTGCATCTCCACGCAGAACTTCCTGCCCTTGGCATCCTTGCAAAGTACATCCACGATGGTGTTCTTGCGACCTTCCAAATCGGGTACAAGTTCAGTTGGCAAATACTCTATCTCGTGTATCTGCTCATCGGCGCTGAGGGGCAAGAGGGCGTTCAGGAGACTAATCAGCCTCTTGGGGTGATTGCCGAAAATCTTCTTGAACGTGAGGTCTGCCTTGGGGTCTAGATATTTCATAAGCCTTGTTTCTTTTTAGTTTCACTTCGTTTTGACGCCCCAAAGTTACGATTTCTTTTCGAGACTAGCAAGGATTTTCGGGAAAAAGTTTCAGAAAAAAGTTTCGGGAAAATAATTAGACGCAATAGTTGAGGGGATTGCAAATCAATGGATGATATGTTACTGTTACCACTTCCATATATTCTCGATTAGCAAAAACATAGTTTTCTTACCTAAAAAACAACGACTTACGAGGCATAAAACTATGCTTTACAGATTTTAACACTTCACTCGGGGCAAAACTCGATTATCTCCCCACTTTTATTTTGTAAGTTCAGAAAAAAGTCGTACCTTTGCAGTCGAAGAAAGTGAAGAACGAAGAGTGAAGAACGAAGAATTCTCTAGCCCTGACTTTTCACTGGCTCCAAGGAAACTAAATTATTCACTAAAAAAACTTTTAAGATTATGGCAACAACAACTAAAGGAACATTGAAGTATCGTAAAGTACAGCGCACCCCTCAGACGGGCAACAACACCCAGGGCGGTGGCAGCTCTACAGGCGGTAGCGGCTCTACCACTGGCGGAAACACAGGCGGTTCGGGCAGCTCTGACGGAGACGACGATAAGCAAAGCAGCATCGACTAAATGAAGCCCCCTTCGGGGGGCTCCTAATCTCTCTCCATCAACTTCTATTTTTAAATATCTAACTAAAATCCTCATCACATGAAAAAGGAAACTTGGAAAACCATCATTCAGATAGCCATCAGCATCTTGACGGCGATAGCCACATCGCTTGGTGTAACGAGCTGCATGTAAGCAATATACAAAGCAGCTGACAGAACAAATACTCAAACAAAAAGAACTCCCCTGTGAAGCCATCAACTCGGCTTCCACAGGGGAGTTTTATATTTTATTCCTTGAGTTCCCTCAAATCATCTTCAGAAAGCCCAGTATATTTCATGACGACATCATTAGGCATTCCATCAGCCAACATCTTTCGGGCAGTCTCAAATTTAGCCTCAGCCTTGCCTTCCGCCCTACCTTCCGCCCTACCTTCCGCTCTACCTT
>ERZ808242.239-NODE-239-length-41283-cov-17.748957_pt1 | contig 41283 bp, 39 predicted proteins | sample MGYA00521244_ERZ808242 | MGnify/ENA primary metagenome ERZ808242 (study PRJEB31516, sample SAMN03275573) | gut metagenome | biome: mammalia-associated habitat; material: feces | host: Papio cynocephalus | place: Kenya | collected 2012-07-27 ... | reverse complement strand
ACAAAAGAATATTAACACTAGATTGAATAAAAAACCATAGATGAGTGGGTGATAAGATGTTTATCTACAAAAACCATCATTGAATGTTTTTCCCGATTTGAAAGTAGCGTCAATGTTAAATATCGGGTTTATTTTCTAATTGTTTTAATTTTTTAAAATGATAAAATAATTATTGATTTGCAACTTTATGAGGATGAAATGGGGAAAGGAAGTAATTTAGAAACAGTTAAGGCTGTAAATACAAATGCAATTTTAGATGTTATATATGAGTATGGACCTATAAGCCGTATCGAAATTGCAAAAAAGTTGTCGTTGACTCCTTCTGCAATAACGCTGAATGTTGCACCAATGTTGGCCTCAGGATTGTTAAAAGAACAAAGTGTTTCAAAAAATGATGAGGATCTTGGGGTAGGGAGGCCTCGTGTCCTTTTAGATTTTCGCGCTAACTCCGCATATGTTATTGGCATTGATTTGGGGCCATATGGAACTTTTTCGTGTTTGAGCAATATTCGCGGTAAGATAATTGAGAAGATAGAAGGTCCTATGTGCCCTTATGATTATCAAGATGCCTTAGAATTTATCTATGGCATAGTTGAGCAACTATTGGGGTTGTCAAACATAAATAAAAGCAAGATTGCTGCAGTATGTCTAGGTATCCCTGGTTTTGTTGACTCGACATCTGGTTTTTTGCGATATGGCTCAACCTTAAAGTGGAGGAACAAGAATTTGGGAAACGATGCAAGCCAAAAGATTGGAATTCCTTGTATTATAGAGAATAATGCTAGATGTAGAGCTCTTAGCGTTGAAATGTTTGGTAAAGAGCATTTGCCTGATACATATGCTTATTTGTATGTTGCTCGTGGAATAGGGTGCTCGATAAAGGTTGTCAATAAAGCATATAGAGGTGTTAAGGATGGTGCTGGAGAAATAGGGCATATGGTAATGGATCATAATGGACCAGTATGTCCAACTTGCGGTAATCATGGTTGCCTTGAGGCTTTTTCTAGTGAAGTAACAATAAAGAACAATGCAAAGATGATAATCAAATCTGCAAGATACACTAAGTTGAAAGAGATTTGTAAAGATTTAGAATCTCCAACAATCGAAGAAGTCCTTTTTGCAGAGGACGCTGAAGATCCTGAAGTATGCAATATTATGGACACTGCTGTTAAAACCTTGGGCATTGCCATTGCTAACGTTATAAATCTCTTAAACCCTCCTCTTGTTATGGTTGAGGGCTATATATTTAATAGCCAATATAATAAGGACCTTTTGTATAAGACAGTAAAAAGAAATTTGTTTGCTATTGATGTCAATGAAGTAAAAATCCAATTTGTTGAGTTTGAAAAATATCGTACTGCTTACGGCGGAGCGGCAAAAGCTATAAAAAAGTATATTCTTAAGGAGGTTGACCTGTGAGTTTGTTGCGAATAGGTATAATAGGATGTGGGCGTATCAGTGTAATATATAAGGAAATTTTGTTGGGCATGGCTGATAAAGCTATTCCAGTAATTGCTATTGATAAAGATATTGAACGTGCTAAGGACTTTGCATCCTATTTTAGCGGCTGTAAATATTCAACAGAAATTACTGATTTGGAGAAAATAAAACCGGATGTTGTCCATGTTTTGACGCCCCATTTTCTACACAAAGAGCATGTTTGCAAAGCTTTGAGAGCCGGGTGCAATGTCCTTACAGAGAAGCCTATTGCAATCACGATGGAAGATGCAAGAGAAATGATCTCTGTTGCAAAAGAAACCGGAAAGAAGTTAGGTGTTATATTTCAAAATAGATACATTGAGGGTATACAAGAGGTAAGAAAACTGATTGAAAAAGGGGCTTTTGGAAAGATCACTGGAGCTTGGTCCCATTTAGCTTGGCACAGGCCTCCTTCATATTACCAATGTGATTGGAAGGGTAGCTGGGAGAAAGAAGGAGGCGGAGTCGTAATTGATCAGGCAATCCATAGTATCGATCTTGTAAAATATTTGATGGGATGCCCTGTTTCGACCATCCAAGCGCATATTTCTAGAAGAGTTTTGACTATGATAGAGGTTGAAGACGAGGCTGACGCGGTAATTACTTTTGAAAATGGAGCGAGATATTCTTTCTTTGCTTGCAATTACTTTGTTAAGAATAGTCCAATTCGAATTGAGATTGCTGGAGAAAAAGGGAATGCTGTCCTTACCGAAGATAAAGTAGAAGTTACAATCTATGGCAAAGAGCCTTATACGATTTGCTCAAATGCCAAAGAGGTAAAAGGGGAAAGATATTGGGGTAGTTATCATGCATATCAAATCAAGGACTATTATAATAAAATAATAGAAGGTAAAGAGGTGCCATTCGCCCCTGAAGATGCTGCTGAAACCTTGGCAATCGTGTTGGGAATATATAAATCTGGTAAGAATTCAGAATGTATTGTTATGCCAGAGAAACTTTGAATAATTATAGGAAAGCATTTAACAATTATTTTTTTATTTTAAAATAATAATTATTTTATACTTGACATTGTCCTATCATGTGTTAATCTACATTTAAATAATTAAATTAAAAAAATAAATATTCAAAAAGGAAAAAAAGTGAAATATCGTGTTGGAATCGTAGGAACAGGATATACTGTTGGAATTGCAAATAACCATGTAAGAGGATGGAAAAGGCATTCCGATGAATGCGAGCTTGTTGCATTGTATGATATTGTTAAAGGTCGTGCTCAAGCATGGGCAAGGGAAAAAAATCTAGAGCTTGCAATTTGCTCTACATATGAGGAATTATTGGATAAAGTCGATATCGTAAGTATTTGTACTCCGAATTATGCACATGTCGACATGGTTTGCAAAGCACTTGAAAAAGGCAAGCATGTTCTTTGTGAAAAACCTCTCTCCATTGACTATTCATCTTGTTCAAAGGCTGTGTCTCTTGCAAAGTCTACAAATTTAATTACGATGATTGGGTTTAGCTATAGAGGAATTCCTGCCCTCAGATACATGAAAAAGCTAATCCAAGAAGGAGAGATGGGCAAAGTTTTTACATGGAGAGAGACTCTCGGTGGATGTAGGATTGCAAATCCAGATGTAAAACTTGAATGGCGAATGCAGAAAGACCTTTCTGGTACTGGTGCAATGGCTGATTTTGGATGCCACATGATTGATCTATGTGATTGGATATTGTCTGGAACGGCTGGAAAGATGGAAAAGGTTCAAGGCATGAAGACAACATCAATCAAAGAGAGAGAAAAAATCTTTGAAAGTGGTAAGGGATTTGTTTCTAATGATGATTCTTCTGTTTTTAATATCCAATTCTCAGATGGTGCACTTGCCTCATTTGTTGCCAGCAGGCTTGGCGTGCGACGTCATACTATCGAGGTTTATGGAGAAGGTGGCATGATGCTCTTCAATGATGAGAAACCCAACGAATTAGAAGTTTGGTTTAAAGAAAAAAATGGAGGGTATAGCGGTAAACCACAAATTGTAATAGCTCCAGATAAGTTGATAACAGAACCTTGGCCAGATGAGGAGTTTGGAGTTTTCTTGAATGCAATCAAAACAGGAATAAAACCTGAGCGGAGTTTTGAAAGAGCTGCTATGATACAGTCCATTCTTGATTCCATTGATGAATCTGCGGAAAGCGGAAATACAATTCAATTATAAGAGGTAAGACATATGAGAATGAGTCTTCTTACAAATAGTCTCACGGATGTTGGAATTAAGGATCTGACCACAATTGCTGATTGGTCCTATGAAAATGGAATAAATGAACTTGATGTTGGACCAGCAATAAAGATGGACAAGGATGTTTTCCTGAAAGTACAAGAAGAAGGCAAAGTTGCAATAAAAACGATGATCTATTGCCGAAATTTCCTATCTTCAAATGAAGAAGAGGCAAAGATGCATCAAGACGCTTTGATTGAACGAATTCGTTTTGCAGGAGATGTTGGAGTAGATAAAGTTGTATGTTCTACAGGTGTTGCAAAAGAATCCTATGAAGGCGTTTGTTTTGATCCAATGAAGAGTATTGATAAGGTAGTAGATCTAGCCAATAGATTTCTTGACGAGGCAGAAAAAGCAGATGTAAATCTATGTTGGGAAAATTGCCCTGTAATGGGTAATATTGCTATATCTCCAGATATATGGAAGGAACTTTTCGACCGAATAGATAGCACAAGATTGGGACTTTGCTATGATCCATCTCATTTGCTTTGGCAGATGATTGATCCTTATAAATATATTTTCGAATTCAAAGATAAGATTTATCACTTCCATGCAAAGGATACACACATTGATTATGAAATCCTAAGCCGCTGTGGTGTTCAACAACATATTAAATGGTGGAAGCATCGCCTCCCTGGATTGGGTGATCTGGATTGGAACCGCATTGTAGATAACTTATATCAAATCGGATATGAAGGTGCAATTGCAATTGAGCACGAGGATCCGGTATGGAGTGGAACAGAAGAAAAAGTAAAACTTGGAATCTTGAAAACCCGTGATCATGTTTCTAAGTATTTCATTAACTAAAAAATGGAGGATATTATGAAAAAAGGTTTAGCATTGACTTTGATGCTAGTAATGGCTTTTGCGCTTTTTGCTGGAGGTGCAACTGAAACTGAAGCACCTGCTGCGGATGCTAAGAAAGAAATTGTTGTATGGCATACATGGGGCCAGGATGCTGGATATGAAGCATTAGAGCAACTCGTTGCTAAATATAATGCAACAAATGATAAGAACATTCATGTCAACCTTACATTCGTTGCAAACCAGGCAAGTGGCAATACTCAAACTATGGCTAATTTGATGGCGGCGATTGCTGCTGGCAACCCACCAGATATTGCACTATTGGATAATTTTCAAGTAGCAACTTGGGCAGCTCAGAATGCTATTCAGCCACTTGATGAAATGATGTCTGAAAATGGACTCACGCTTGATGGCGTTTATGACTGGGCTAAATCAGGGTCTGTTTATAAAGGAGAGACTTACTCAATTCCATACAATGGAGATGCTAGAGCACTCCTTTATAATAAGAAGATGTTCAGAGAAGCTGGACTTGACCCCGAAAACCCACCTACAACTATTGCAGAAGTAACCGAAGCTGCAAAGAAGTTAACAAAAAAAGAAGGTGGTTTCTATAAACAGGTCGGTTTCGTGCCATGGAAATTCGCTGGACTTCCGCTATATACATGGGGTTGGTCATTTGGTGGCAGCTTTTATGATGTGGAAAACAATGTTTTGACAATCGCAACTCCAGAAATAATTGAAGCATTGCAATGGGAAGTCGATTTTGCAAATGCAATGGGCGGAGAAAGCTTTGTCAACTATGCAAGCGGTCTAGGTACAGGAGCTGAAGATCCTTTTGTTACAGAACAGCTTGCAATGTGCATCAGGGGACAGTGGGACCTTGCAAATATTGAAAATTACAATCCAAATCTTGAGTATGGTGTAACTTTTATCCCTTCTAAAGAGAAAGGGCAAAATATCACATGGTGTGGTGGTTGGGGATGGACAATTCCTCGAGGAGCTAAAAATGCAGATTTGGCAATGGATTTTATTAAATATTGCTTGAGTGATGAAGCGCAAACAACTATGGCTTCTGTCTCTGGTAGCTTGTCCCCAGTAAAGAAAGTCTCTGAGACAGTATTTGCATCGGTTCCAAAGTTCCAAGTATTTATTGAATCATTGAACCATGCATTTGTTCGTCCTCCAGTACCAGTTGGCCAACTTCTTTGGGACGAGCTTAATACAGCTGTGGATGCAGCTCTTCATGGCAAGGGGACTCCTGAGAAGCTTCTTAAGGATCTCGATGTGAAAATCAATTCTGAATTGAAGAAGTTCAACTGATAATCTTGTTCTATTAGGCTGTTGCAAAAATGTACAGCACATTGCTGATGCATGGCAACAGCCATATTTTAAGGAATAATATAATGAAAAAACCTATAATCAAATTAAAACTAGGCATTGAAGCGCACAAAGCACGTATTGGTTTGTTATTTACACTTCCTTGGATTGTCGGTCTATTGGTATTTTATTGTTATCCTCTGCTTGCTTCGATTTATTATAGTTTTACTTCTTATAGCATTCTTTCTCCTGGTAATTTCGTTGGATTGAATAACTATAAAGAGTTGTTTCATGATTCGCTTTTTCTAAAGAGCGTCACAAATACACTTTTTTTTACGGCTATTAGTGTTCCAATCAATATTGTTTTTGGTGTTCTGATAGCACTTTTATTAAATACGAATATACATGGAAGAAGTTTATACAGAACTGTATTTTTCATACCTACACTAGTTCCTATTGTTGCTTCTGCTACTGTGTGGAAGTGGATATTCAATTCGAATTATGGCCTTTTAAATGGTATTTTAGCGAAATTTGGTATAAACCCGGTCCCATGGCTCGCTAGTGCAAAGATTTCAAAGCTTTCTCTTGTAATAATTGCTGCATGGGGTATCGGACAAGCGATTATTGTAAACTTGGGAGGATTGCAAGATATCTCAAGAGAATATTATGAGGCTGCAGATATCGATGGCGCAAATTATTTTCAAAAGACAAGGAAAATCACGATTCCTCTTCTATCTCCTGTGATTTTCTATAATGTTATAATGGGTATCATTAATTCGTTGCAGATTTTTACTCTTCCATACGCTCTTACAAATGGGGAAGGGACTCCAATGCACTCTTTAACTTTCTATGTAATGCATTTATATAACAATGCATTTGGTTATATGAAGATGGGCTATGCATCAGCAATGGCATGGATTTTGTTTATTATAATTCTGTTGCTTACGATTGCTGTTTTTAAATCTTCTAAAAAATGGGTCCATTATCAATAAAAGGGTAAAATATGACGAAAACACAAATAAGAATAATCTCTAATTTTTTTGTATATATATTACTGACCATACTGGCAATATGTTTTTTGATACCATTTGTTTGGATGGTCTCTACTTCATTGAAGTCTGATCAGCAGATTTTTGTTAATCCTCCAATTTGGATGCCTAAACCATTGCAGTGGCATAATTACTATGATGCAATAACAGCTATCCCATTCTTTAAATATATGGGCAATACGATTTTTATTGCAATATTTGATGTTCTTGGAACATTGATTACGTGTCCTCTTGTTGCGTATGGATTATCAAGACTTAATTGGAAAGGAAGAGATCTTCTATTTTTTATTACTATTTCTGTAATGATGATACCTCAAGAAGTGACGATGATTCCTCAGTTCATCATGTATAGTAAGATTGGGCTTGTTGGTACTTTTATTCCGTTGTTCCTGACCGCTTTTTTTGGTGGCCGTCCATTTATGATTTTCCTTTTAAGGCAAAATTTTATGGGCTTGCCAAGGGATTTAGAGGATGCAGCAAGAATCGATGGAGCTGGAGAGTTTGGTATTTATCGAAGAATAGTGCTTCCTCTTGTGGTTCCAGGGTTGCTAACAGTTGGTCTGTTTAGATTCATGAATTCTTGGAATGATTTTCTGGGGCCACTTCTTTATCTAAATAATCAAGACAAATATACATTAACAATTGGACTGCAAATGTTTACTACACAGTATAAGACTTCTTGGGCGCTTATGATGGCTGCCGCTGTATTGGTTTCTTTGCCTGTGGTCGTTATTTATTTCTTTGTTCAGAAGAGATTTATTGAAGGAATTACATTTACAGGTATAAAGGGATGATTATGAGTGATCCAATAAAATTACAAGTAATAGATAAAAATTCTAAACTAAAGTCTTGTGAGCCATTCGTCATGGATCTTGAACAATTCAACAAGAAAACACCATATTATGAAAATGATCTAGGTTGGCTTGATACTCAAGAATGGGCAAATCAACAAATTGTATCTAATTTGTGTGGCATTGTAGATAGGGTCAGCAAAATCGCATCTGTATTTGTTGTAATCGGGATTGGTGGATCAAATAACAGTACGAGAGCTTTATTGTCTGCTATCGGAAAACGAAAATGCATGGAAATAGTCTATGCAGGTAATAACTTGTCAGTATTTGAAGCAGAAAAGATTTTATCTTATTTAAACGGTAAGGATTTCGTTATTGATTGCATTGCAAAGAATTTTGAAACACTTGAACCCGGAGTTGCTTTTCGAATTCTAAGAAATGAATTAAAGCAAAGATATGGTTTGGCTGGATCAAAACAGAGAATAATATGTACAGGAACTCGAAATTCTTTATTTCATGAATTGGCAAAAAAACAAGGCTATACATTTGTGCCATTTCCAGAAGATATAGGAGGTCGTTTTACTGCAATAACTCCTGTACATTTATTGCCAATGGCTGCAGGAGGTGCTGATATCAATAAGCTAATACAAGGCGCTTCAGATATGGCAACCATTTTAAGGAACGATATAAGTTGCAATAGCATTGCTTTCAAGTATGCTGAGGTTAGAAACAAGGCTTATAAGATTGGGAAAAAGATTGAGATTTTTGCATCTTTCGAGCCATGCCTTTCGGATTTTGGGCTTTGGTGGAAACAGTTATTTGCTGAAAGTGAAGGCAAGGACGGAAAGGGAATTTTTCCTGTCTCAGCTTCATTCACAGAGGAGCTTCACAGCCTTGGACAGATTATACAAGATGGAGAGGACATTGAAATTGAAACTTTCTTATCTGTAAAAGAAATCGAAGCATCTGTTGCAATTCCAAATGATGGCATTGATGACGGGTTTGATTATCTGAATAGCAAAACCCTTGAGGAAATAAACAAAGCATCTGAGGAAGCAACAATTGAAGCTCATAGTGAAAAGAATATATGTATTTGTATCTCTGTTCCCAAGATAGATGAATATTACATAGGTGCACTTTTTTATTTCTTTGAATATTCTTGCTACATTTCAGCAACCATGCTTGGTGTCAATCCTTTTAACCAGCCTGGGGTAGAAGCATATAAAAAGGAAATGTTTCGCATATTAGGAAAATGAATTGTCATAGAAACTGATAAAAGAAAAATCCATTGTCTTTTTGAAAGCGGACAATGGATTTATTGTATCATTTGAAAGTGGAGTCAGTTCTCAACCTCTATGTCTCCTATGTTTGAAGATAGCACTAGCTCTGGCATTGCGTTTCCGAAAGAGAGTGTGTTGCTTCTCTCAGTGTACTCTGTGCCAAAGAGGTAGACCTCTGTCAGCTTTCCGGCCTGGTAGCTAATCTTTGCATTTTCAGATGGGAGATTGACTTCTATGTCACCTGTTGATGTTGATGCATTCAAGCTTTTGAATTCGCTTCCTTCTATTGAAAAGTCTCCAGTAGAGAGAGATGCGTTGATAGACTCGGAATCTACATTCTCGATTGAAATATCTCCAGTGGTTGTATTTATTGTCAGATTGGATGGAGTGGAGTTGCTTATATCCAAATCGCCTACGTTTGACTTAACATCTAGTGTATCTGATGAGACATTTGTTATATCAATATTGCCAGTACTTGTATTTATTATGGCTTCGTTTGCATTGATTGAGGCTATATCAATATCGCCAACGTTTGTAGTGACTATCAGCTTTGCTAGTCTTGCTGGGATTTCTACACTTAAGTATCCAGCTTTCATGAAGCTTCTGTCTTTTTGCTCTATAGTGATGATATTACCATCTTCTGAGACTTCTAGTCCTCCAGCCCTTTCGGATTTTACAACAATCTCATCCTTCGATGAGTTCGATATGAATATATCTGATACTCCTGATTTTATTGTCAGTTCTGTATTAGCATTGGGAACAAAGCTGTAGCTATCGGTCTTACCTGAAAAACGATAGAATAGTTTAAAGCCAATATATACACACCAGACAATGATTAGAGCTATCAATATTATAATCATGGTTCTTTTTGTTGCCTTTATCATTTTTTGTCCTCACTATTGAATCTTGAATCCCAATCACTTTCCCTGTCGAACATCTCATTCTCCATCTTCTCGACTTTCTTTTTTAGGTTTTCGTATTCCTTTTTCAGATCCTCTGTGGATTTCTCTGCATTCTTATAGTTTACATCTTCATAATCATAGTCTCTTGTATAAGATTGAGAGCTTCCTTCGTCCCAAAAGCTTTGTATTACATCGCTCTCTCTTTGCTCTGGCAGGATGATTGCAATAAGAAGATAGATAATTGCACCTGGAAAGAAGCCTGTAAATAGAATCGATAAAAAAACTATCAATCGTGTTACATCTGGAGGAAAGCCTCTCCATTCTGCAAGTCCTGTTGCGACTCCGAGTACTTGTCCCCTAGGAGATCTTGTCCATCTTCTTGTTCTTATTTTGCTACTACCTTTCATTTTTCCTTTCCTTCATTATAGTGTCGAGATTGTTTATTCGTTTCTCCAAATCGCTTATAGCTCTTTCCAAGTCCTCTCGTGTCATTTCATCTTGATCTGCTTCAATGTTGTCATTGTCCGTCTTTATGTGTTCTTTCATCATTTTCTCATATGCTTTTCTGGATGAGAAAGAGCGGGAATATGTGCCAGGCATATAACCTCGGCGCATCTCTTCTTGCCTAAGCGCTGCTTCAATTTTCATCCTTTGCATCTTGTTGTAATACGAAAGAGAGACAACAACGATAGCAACTATACCAGGAACACCAAAGACAATAACTGTCATCCATAAATCGACAAGGCTTTGGTTGATCATTTTCTCTCTCCTTTTAATGCCTCCAGCTCTTTTTCTATCTCAGCATCTTTTTCCATTTTCTTGAACTTCTCATCTGCTGTCTCTGACTTTCTGTTCAGATCGTTCCAAGCATCCATCCTGTTGATCTTTTCTTCCATTGCTTCAAATCTGCTTTTTAGGTCGAAATGGTTGTCGATGTTGGCATTCCTTGAAAGAGTGTTTTTCTCTTGGAGGTTCTTCAACTTCAATTTCGCTTGCAAAAGCTTGTCTTCGAGAGTCTTGATCTCTTCTTTTCCCTCTGCAACAGACTGTCTTACGATATCTAGATTCTCTCTCATGCTTTCATAAGCTTCTGATGCACATCTCTTTTCTACAAGAGCTTCTCTTGCAAGGTCTTCTTTTCCATGTTCAACAGCAAGTTTTGCTCTTTGTTGCCATCTTTCTATATAAGCTTCAGCTTCCTTGATTTTCTTTGCAAGCTTTATCTCTTCTGCCATCTTTGCCGAGCACGAAGTCTTCAGCTCAATGATAGTGTCTTCCATCTCTTGGATCATCAGCTTCAGCATCTTCTCTGGATCTTCTGCTTTATCCAAAAGCGAATTGATATTTGCATTTACGATATCTTTGAATCTTGTGAATACTCCCATATTGTTCTCCTTGTGTATTTTCTCAAAAAAATTAACGCATAAACCATGCCAAATTTTGCAAATCAAGTTAATTTATTGTAATTTAGATAATTATTGTTTATGGTGAAACAATATGTTTAACTCATATGTTGGCTATCTTTACCATATAGTGGTAATATTTACCACATGAGTGTTCAATACAGAGATTCAGATATCAAGGAAATAGGAGAGAGCGAAGTATATCTTGAATTCCAAGAGAAGGTTGCTAAAGTCGCATCCATAGATCGCCCTGTGCTCCTTATCGGAGAGAGAGGTACAGGAAAAGAACTTGCTGCCCGAAGACTTCATTATATGTCGCCAAGGTGGCAAAAACCGCTTGTTGCTATAAACTGCGCATCTTTGCCGCCATCTTTGATCGAAAGCGAGCTTTTTGGTTATGAAAAAGGTGCATTTACTGGAGCACAAAAAACTAGAAAAGGAAGATTTGAGGAAGCTGATGGAGGAACACTCTTTCTTGATGAGATAGGGCTTATTCCACTTGAGACACAAGAGAAGATCTTGAGAGTTGTTGAATATGGCACATATGAGAGAATTGGATCGTCAGAAACACTTGAGACTAATGCAAGGATCGTAGGTGCGACGAATGCTGATTTGAAAGAGCTTTGTTCGGAAGGCAAATTCAAAGAAGATCTTCTTGATAGATTATCATTCGAGGTTTTGTTTTTGCCTCCTTTGAGAAAAAGGGGAGATGATATAATGATCCTTGCTAGTTATTTCGCATCCAAGATGGCACTTGAGTGTGGATATGATGATATACCTTCATTCTCGGATGATGTTGTAAAACAGCTTAAGGAATATCCTTGGTATGGGAATGTAAGAGAGCTTAAGAATGTTATAGAGCGGGCTGTTTACAGAACTGGATGTGCAAGAATAGAAAGCGTTGATTTTGATCCTTTCGAAAATCCATTTGAGAATAAGAAAGAGGTGGAAAAGGATAACTCTCCAACTCTTTTAAACTACGATTTGAAAGATCTGTCGAAAGCGCATGAAGATATCGACATATCATTTTTGTCTCGCGCACTTGATAAAGCTGGCGGCAATCAAAAAATTGCTGCAGAGCTTTTGGCAATAACATATGACCAATTCAGGGGAATATACAGAAAATACAAATCAAGGCTGAAGTAGTTTTAAGTTATAGGCTCAGCTTTCCATTTTATAATACTCTTGCTGCATCCCCACGAAGATGTATCCATTGAGCCTTCTTGTTTATCAATATAGACCTCTTTTAGATTAGATCCCTGAAATGCATTCTTTCCAACGCTTTGAAGTGTTGATGGCAAGCTTATGCTTTTAAGATTTGTGCAAGATGAAAATGCATATGAGCCAATAGTCTCAAGCTTTTGGGATATTGTTATACTACTCAGTTTTGTTTCAGCAAAAGCATACTCTTCGATTGATGTTACACCTGATGGAATTTTAATTGTTGTTATTGCTGTCTTTTGGAATGAGTGTGGGGCTATTTCCTTTATGTTTGATGATAGTGTCACAGAAGAAAGCTTTGTGCAATTTTGAAATGCACATTGTTCAATCGATGTAACAGAATCAGGGATAGTTATACTCTCAAGATTTATACAAGAGTGGAATGCGCTGTTTCCAATAGTTGTAAGATTTTGAGGAAGATTTATTTCTGATAGATCAAAGCAACCATAAAAAGCGGATGCTCCAATCTCTTTTAAGGAAGATGGAAGAAGAATACTTTTTAAACCACATTCTTTGAAAGCAGAATTTCCTAATTTTGTTATTTGTGTTTTAGACAAGTCTATTCCAGATAGAGCAGAGCAACCATAAAAAGCTGAGGCTCCGATCTCTTCCAACGATGAATTATCAGCTATTGCTACGCTAGCAAGATTAGTGCATTTATAAAATGCTGATGGGCCTATATTTGTAACTGTTTTTGGAATAGAGACTGTTTTTAATGCTTTGCAATTGTAGAATGCAAATTGGCCTATTGTTGTGAGTCCATCAGAAAGAGTTACGGATGTTAGCTTCAAGCAATCTTTGAATGTGTTGCTGCTTATTTCTTTCAATGAGTCTGGAAGAGCTATACTTTCAAGCTCAATACAGCCAGCGAAAGCACTTTCACCAATCGATTCAAGCTTGGAGTTCTGTTCTATATTGACTGTTTTCAATGCTTTGCATGCAGCACTTGATATTGGATCATCGTAGCTATCTACGCTGAATGCATATTTACCGATCTTGGTAAGCGATCGAGGAAGAGAGATGCTTTCGAGATGGAAGCACCCTGTAAATGCATAGTCTCCAATGCTTTCCAATGTTGATGGAAGATTTATGGTCTTCAAGCTGTCGCAAAATTCGAATGCGCGTGAGCCTATAGTTGTGACGCCCTCTGGTATTGTAATCTCTGTCATATAATTATTGTAGCCAAAGCATAGAGGAGAGATTTCTTTCAACTTTGAAGGAAGCTTTATTGTTTTAAGATTTGCGCTTTCAAAAGCTTGCGTACCAATTGACTCGACACTGTCTGGGATATCAATAGAAGAAAGTGAAAGGCAACTTGTAAATGCATAGTCACTGATTACTGTCAGTGTGTTTGGAAGCTCTACATCAGAGAGCATCAAGCATCCTTGGAAGATGCACGCAGGAAGTGCTGTTATATTTGCTTTTATAGTAGCCTTTTTTAGTTTATTGCAACCGGAGAAGACATTGATTCCAATTTCTGTAACAGATGATGGGATAACAACGCTTGTTATTTTTTTGTTATTGTAAAATGCATTGTTTTTTATACTCGTAACAGGGATGCCTTCTATTTCACTCTGGATTGCTATTTCTGTCGCATCTTCTGTTGCACCAATTACTTCAACATAACCGTTGGTTTTTTTGATTATGTACTTGACTCCATCTATTGCAAGCTCTTTTTCTCTGAAGTAGCTTTCATTGTTTTGGAAGTGGAACACTACATTGTAGGCAAGAGAGTCTTCTTTTCCATCCTTTATGACATTTTCCCACTCTTCAAGGCGTATGTTTTCCATGTATACGTCTTTCAGGCTTGTAGCATTCGAGAAACTGTTTCCTGAGAAAGAAAGAGTAGATGATAAAAATCTTATACTCTTGAGCGAATTTGCCCCTGATACAATATTCTCTCCAATATAAACAACTGTCTTTGGGAGCTCTAGCGACAACAGACCTTTGCAATCAGAGAGAGCGTTTGAGTCGATTGAAACTATGCTGTAGTTCTCGACTTTCTCTTCGATTGTGCAATCCCAATTTTCTAGATCTTTGTTCTCAACAGAATAAACTGAAGCATTTTTGTCATCTATAACCCTATATACGATATTTTCGTGTTTTACTGTCTTTATGTTGTTTTGAATTTGGTTTTCGCATGATAATGCTATTAGTGCTGTAAAAAGTATGAGAAGAGATATCTTGCTTTTCATATTTTCCTCTTTGCTATCAAGAATTTAACAGAGCAGAATAGCAAAGAGATAACGGAATATCAATTGTATTTTTGTTGATAAAATGATAATTAAACCTTCCATGCGTTACTGCTACTATCGAGAATATTCAGTTGGCTTTTGATGCAATCCAAGCTAGCTTATTGATAGCTGGGAAGCCAGTCAGGGGCTGGTCGAAAGACCCGGGTCCCCCTCAAAAGCGGGTGAGACACCCGCTATTTTTTAGGTGGTTGTAATCACGAAGGAGCTTAGCATATTCGTTGATGAATCCGGCGATTTTGGTGATTATGCTGAACATTCCTCATATTACATCGTCTCAATGGTTTTTCATGATCAGTCTGTCAATATCATGGCAGAAATTAATGAGCTTGAAACAAAGCTTGCAAGTCTAGGTTCTCTTGAGAGAAGGTTGGGCTGCGAGTTAGCTAATACCTCACTTCATCAAATGCTTAGACAATATGTGATATCTTGCTTTTCGTATTTTTCTCTTTGCTATTAAGAATTTAACAGAGCGGAATAGCAAAAGAAGACCAAAGTATCATTTTTTTTGTAAGATATATGTAGTTTAAATAGTCTCTCTATTATACCCTTGACTATTGGGTATAGTAGGGTATAATATCATCAGCGAATAGGGGATAAGCGATGGAGTTGTCAAAAATACAGGCGCGGGTGGCGGAGCTGGAGCAGCAGATTTCTGCTTTGCCTGTTGGTTCTGTTACGAAGAAAACAGTCAATGGCAAGGAGTACTTCTACCATCGTTGGATGGAGGACAAGAAACGGCGTGAGAAGTATATTCCATTGGATAAATTGGATGACTTCCGCGCTCAGATCAAGCGGCGAAAGGAACTGGAGCAGGAATTGAAAGCACTGACAAAGCAACTTCCAAAGCCTCAAAATGTGGACACCTATGTGTTTAGCACCAATATCCGAACAGGTGAGGCGTTACGATCCTTTGCATCGCCTGTCTGTAGCTATCGTGAACGTGAATGTTTTCAGCAATTGCATGACTTCGTCTACGGCGGACAGCAGGACAAAGTATTCATTCTCTACGGTTTGCGTCGGACAGGAAAAACTACTATGATCCGTCAGATTTTTGCAAAAATGCGCGACTCGGAACTGTCCAAGGCTGCGTTCATTCAGATTACTGCAAAAGATACACTTGCAGACTTGAACCGTGATCTGAGGACTCTGGAAGCAAATGGATTTTGCTATGTGTTCATTGATGAAGTGACGTTGATGGAGGATTTCATTGAGGGTGCTGCGCTCTTCTCTGACGTGTTCGCGACATGCGGCATGAAGATCGTGCTCTCTGGTACGGATTCTCTAGGATTTCTCTTCGCCGAGGATGAACAGCTCTATGATCGCTGTATTCTATTGCACACGACATTTATTCCTTACCGCGAGTTTGAGTCCGTGCTTGGCATCCACGGCATCGACGAGTATATTCGCTATGGTGGTACAATGAGCGTTGGTGGTGTTCACTACAATGAGACTTCCACATTTGCTAGCAAAGAAAGTACCGATGAGTATGTGGACACGGCCATTGCACGTAATATCCAGCATTCTCTGCGTTGCTATCAATATGGGGACCATTTCCGTCATCTTCGGGACTTGTATGACAAAAATGAGCTGACAAGCGCCATCAACCGTGTCGTGGAGGATATCAACCATCGTTTCACACTGGAGGTGTTGATACAGGATTGGAAGTCCCACGACCTTGGTATTTCTGCTAGTAATTTGCGCCGAGATAAGGAGAGACCTACGGACATTCTTGACCGTGTTGACATTGTTGCTGTCACCGATAATCTGCGAAAGCTAATGGAGATCCGCAACAAGGCAGAACAAACTGTAAAACTGGATGATGTTCATGTATCGGAGATCAAGGAGTATCTTGATTTGATGGATCTGACACGGGAGATTGATGTGCTGCACCTGCCTGATGTCAACATCAAGTCCAGTCGTACGGTCATTGCGCAACCTGGTCTCCGCTATGCACAGGCAGATGCACTGATTTCTAGTCTACTGCTGGATGAAAGATTCAGCGCGCTGTCTCTAACGGAACGCACCGCCGTGCAAGAGCGTATCCTGACCGAGATCAAGGGGCGTATGATGGAGGATATTGTTCTGCTGGAAACTAAGCTAGCGAACCCCAAAAAGCAGGTGTTCGTCTTGCAATTTCCTGTGGGCGAGTTTGACATGGTGGTGTTTGATCCAAAAACGGGTTCCTGTCGGATTTTCGAGATTAAGCACAGCGAAGAAGCTGTCACACAGCAGTATCGCCATCTAATAGATGCGGAAAAATGCGCCCAGACTGAGCATCGCTATGGCCCGATTGTTGGAAAATTTGTCATCTATCGTGGAAAAAGCCAAGTGATAGATGGCATTCAATATCAGAACGTGGAAGAGTATCTGAGGAACCTTGCATAAGCGTTAAATGAATCCCTGAAGAGTTCTTTCTGGCTTTGGAATAAGCTTTAGCTAAGGAGCAACTTCATTTTTAAGTTGTAAGGGTCTTTTGGATTATAAAAGAAGAAAAGCCCTTGCATGAAGCAAGAGCCAATGGTTTATGTTATTTTATGCTTTCCTTTAGTCTTTGAAGTTCTTTTTCGATTGCATCTTCTTTTTCAAGTTCCTCATAGCTTTTGCTTTCCTTCGCCTCCGTATGTATTGGATCACTGGTTGCCAATGCTTCCCATTTGTCGATCTTTGCGCTGATTTCAGCAAGGCGTTTTTCGAATTTGCTATTCTCGGATAAGCTTGTTATTTCGCTGACTTTCTTTTTTTCTCTTGCGCTTCTTGCTCTTGCTTTCATTGTCAAAGCTTTGTTCTTCATCTCCACGAGCTTTTTCTCTGCATCGATTTTGCTTTCTTCTAGAGATGCAAGTATTGCACGCAATTCATTTAGTGACTCTTCTAGTCTTGATGCTTTGTCAGAGGCTCTCAGCTTTTCCGAAACTGCTTCTTTAGCCATCTCTTCTTCGCTTTTTCCAAGAGCGAGCCTTGCTCTCTCTTCCCATCTTGAGATGCTCTTTTTAGTCTCTTCTAATGCTCTTTCAAGTCCATTTGCTTCAGCTTTTTTCTCAGCAAGGATAGTCTTCATCTCCAAAATAGAGTCTTCGAGTTCTGTTATCGAGAGGTCAATCATCTTTTCAGGGTTTTCCATTTTGTCGAGTGCAGAGTTAACATTCGAAGAGATTATGTCTCTTAGTCTTTTAAATACGTTCATTTTAATCTCCTATTGAAAGTGTTCATCTCTTATGCGCATTTTTCATGCCAACAATCAAAAAGAGTTGTTTTTTTCTAATAATTATGGCGATTATTGGGAAATATTGCCAAGTTAATGGCTATTTTTGCCATTTTAATGTGATCGATTCATTTGGTGGAAATGTCTTTGGCTCTTTTTATAACTCGAGATTTGATTTAGTCTATCATCATGAGTACTCTTTATATTGTTGCAACTCCAATTGGCAATCTTGAGGATATAACGCTCAGAGCGATAAGGATTTTGCAAAGTGTCGAAGTAATTGCTTGCGAAGATACAAGGCATACATCTTTGCTTCTATCGCACTATGATATCAAAAAAAGATTAATCGCTTGCCATAGCTATAATGAAGAAGCAAGTGCAAAAGGGATTATCGAACTAATGGACCAGGGGTTTGACGTTGCATATTGCTCGGATGCTGGCACTCCTGGAATATCGGATCCAGGCTCTAGGCTCGTTGAGAGAGTAAGAGAGGATGGGAAACATTCGATTGTTCCAATTCCTGGAGCATCGGCACTTGTATCACTAGTCTCTATCTCTGGCAATATTGGAAAGAGCTTCACTTTTGAAGGTTTTCTATCACCTAAAAAGGGTAGGAGGCAAAAAAGACTTGCATCCTTGGCGGAAAGAGGTGAGTGCTTTATTATCTACGAGTCTCCTTTTAGAGTTGTAAAGACACTTGAAGAGATCTGTGGCTTGACAAATATAAAGAAGGTTGTGGTTGGAAGAGAGTTGACTAAAGCTCATGAGGAGATCATCTCTGGTTCTCCTAATGAGGTTCTTTCATTCTTCAAGGCAAAGGATGCGATAAAAGGCGAATTTGCATTAGCTGTAGTTCCAAGGGGAAATGATGATAACAGTCAAGAAGATCCAGATGCTGAAGCCTAGAGTGCAACTTAGGAAGATAGGCGATATCTTCCATCAAGCTGCATCAAAGAAAGAAGATAGGTCATATCTTGACTCTGTGCTCTCTTATCTCTTGTCAACAGACTTGGTTGAGGAGGGCGATAAAAGAAAGATAAGGGATTTCTATTCAAGATGCGACAGCTCATCATACCTCGACATTTACTACTATATTCTCAATATTCTTGGTGAAAGTCCCGCTGATTGGGATATTGTCGATGGAGATGGTATTGTCGACTGGTCGAAACGTAAGTTTGCAAACCATTTTTTGTACTTGGATCACCTAAGAAGCCCATACAATGTTGGTTCAATCTTCCGTTCTGCTGAAAGTTTTGCTGTCAAAGAGATATTTCTCTCCGATGGGTGCGCGTCTCCAAGTCATGTAAGAGCTCGTAGAACAAGTCGTGATACAGTTGATGCAATACCTTGGCAAGAGGCATCTTTGTCGTCTTTTGATATGCCAATATTTGCATTGGAGCTAGGTGGAGTTGATATATCGGAATTCGAGTTTCCTGAAAAAGGACTTTGCATAATAGGATCGGAGGAAGTTGGGGTGTCGAAAGAGGCTCTGGATATTGCAGACAAATCCCTTGGGAGAGTCTCTATAAAGCAATATGGAGCTAAAGGCTCTATCAATGTCGCATGTGCAACATCGATTCTTCTGTATAAATGGATGGAGTCATCTGATATCGAGAGCTGATGCGAAATTATTACAAGTTCTCGTGGTAGAATTCGAGATGATGGCATTTCGAAGGCTATCAACAAGAAATTCTGTGTTTTGCCATGCCGAATAATTCATCTCCTTCAATAAGATGTATTGTCTTGTCTTTTGATGCCAGTTCGATAAGCTCATCTGAGAATCCAGATTCCGAGCAAATGTAGTATTCTCTTTTCACATCCCTCGATACAGCTAGTATTGATTTTCTTTTTAAGTCGTCAAGTACATGAATGCCTGTTTCTCTATTTCTCCACTTGAACTTGCCAAAAAGATAGGTCTCGTTTTCGCATTTTGCTATAAAATCAAGCTCTTCGTTCGTTTTTTCTTGTGGGTTTGGGAATTCGGCTGAACCATATTCCATGATGAGTCTGTCACTATGTCTGATGATATACTTCCTGATGTCTTCTTCGATGTGTTTTCCGGTAAATTGCGGCAAGTTCTCCATAGCTATCTTGAAAGCTGCATCGCTATTGTCTATTTCTATATTTGCCATTGCAGGGAAAACGAAAGATGCCCAGAATGCAAAGAAATTGTCTTTTATTCTCCATGTTGCTTTTCTTCCACCTATCACAGCGTTTTCTTTTTTGGCCACTATATCGTAAGAAGTGAGAGTCTTTAGCATCGCACTTGCCTGTGCAGGTTCAATATTCAGTTTGCTTGCAATTTTGGCTGTATTCGTAATTCCCGATGCAATGGCACTTATCATATTGAAATATATGTTTGTATTCCTTGCCCATGTATATAGAAGAAGTATCGGCTCATTTAGCAATGCACCTCCCATGGAGAAAAATTCCTCATGTACAGCTTCGTCAAATGATTCATATCTTGATATGCGTTTGAGGTAATAAGGAACGCCTCCTGATATAACATGTGCCATAGCGATTTCTTTTAGTTCCCATTTTGGGAAGAATGCACTACTTTCTTCAGTTGTTATGCCTTGTAGTTTAAGGCGAAGTGTTGTCCTTCCAAAAAGTGGACTTGAACCGCTTATTACGCGCTCTTCCATGAATGATGAATATGAGGAGCAAAGTATCAACTTGAGCTTTGTATCCTGGAATGGATTGTCGCAAAACTTTTGCAGAACAGAGAGAACAGATTTGTCGCTTTCAGTTAGAAATGAAAGCTCATCGATTATGAATAGCAGTTTATCTGTTTTAGCTAGATTTCCTATTTCCGAAAATACTTCGGCATAGTCATGATATAAAATAGGGTTTGTAGTACCGTAAACGAAAGAAACAAGAGCACCTAATTCATCAAGGTTATTCTTTTTATCAGTTGTTGCTTGAAAGAAAATCGTTCTCTTATCTTGGGAAAAATTCCTTAATAGAAAACTCTTGCCAATTCTCCTTCGACCATAGATTACAGCTATATCAAAAAAATCGGAGCTGTAGAATGAGGCAAGTCGTTCAAGCTCCTTTTCTCTTCCTATAAACATTGTTTCCTCTTATGCTGATTGTAACTAGTTGTTTGGGAAAGAGCAATTAAATTTAATTGATAAATTAATAATTCATAAATTATGTATTTATATATTAATAATTGTGGTTTTATACAAACCACTCAAGTTTTTCTTATCCTTGACTTTGCTGAACAATAACAACCTTTTTAGCCTATAGTGGCAAGCGAGATCATATCGATTCCAGAGATTATTATCATGATTCCGAGGTTTATTCCCATTGAAATAAGCATTGCGCCAGGGAAGAACAAGCTGATAACTCCAGATAAAATCATTATGATGCCAAGGATGATAGACCAAACCCAATAAGGTGCAAGGTTCATCTTGTGGAGTCTTGCTGTGCTTATAATTCTAAAAACTCCGGCAAGAATAAGCCATAGAGACGCAAAGTATAGCATGAAGACATCCACTACTAATTGCATTGAGTAGCTGAAGAGCAAAACCACCCCAAAAATAAGCGATACGATTGCATTTGCAAATGACCATCCATCGGCTAAGCCGAGTCTTTTCCTTTCGCTATATGAGCATAATGCACTCACTGAGTATATGACCATGGCAACGCCGATAATCCACGCTAGCGTAAGATAAGTCGAGACTGGCGTAAGGATGCACGAAATGCCCTCTATGATCAAAAATACACCAAGAATTATAGAAATAACTTTCATTTAATCACCTCAGATAGAATATAAGCATAATGCTGGAATTCGTGTAGTCAGCTTTGTCTTTGGCTATTATGGCAAAGTCGCTTCAATTCATCCTCTATCGTCCTGTTGAAACTACCTTGTGAAAACAGGCCCTTTCGTCCTCTTTCTCCAGCTTCCATTTCAGATAGTAGTTCCATTCCCTCATCGATTGATGATATGGAATAGATATGGAACTTCCCATTCTCGATTGCTTTCTCGATATTGTATGGCAATATAAGAGATGATGTATTTTGCTGAGGAATAATCACCCCTTGCTTCCCTGTTAGGCCCAATGTTGCGCAAGCATTGAAAAAACCTTGTATTTTCTCGTTTATTCCGCCGACAGGCTGTAGCTCTCCCATCTGATTTACAGATCCTGTGACAGCTATGTCTTGCCTTATTGGTATTTCTCCTATTGCAGATAGTAGTGCATACAGTTCTGCAGAGGATGCAGAGTCGCCATCTACTTCGCCATATGATTGCTCAAAGCATATCCCTGCATATAGAGAAAGGGGGAATGTGCGAGCATAGCGTCTTCTTAAGTATCCTTCGAGGATCAAGACTCCTTTGTCGTGTATTTCTCCCGAGAGCCCTGCTTCATGCTCGATGTTCACAATGCCTTCTGTCCCTGGTGCAACTGTTGCTGATATGACAGTTGGAGTGCCAAAAGAGGACAGCCCTCTGTCCATGACAGCAAGACCATTTACAACGCCGATCTTTTTCCCTGTAAGCGACATTACGATATCGCCATCTTCAATCTCCTGGTTTATATGCTCCTCAGCAAGAGAGTTGTACCAGTTTCGCTTTGAAAGAGCCGATACTACATTCTTCTTTGTAATTGCTCTGTCGCCATTTTCCCTTGCATCAACATCCGATTCTTCCAATAGGTCTCCTAAAAGCGAGAGCTGTGCACTAAGTCGTGTGCGATCATCTGCTAATGATGATGAATGCCTGAGTATTTCTTGGTAGGCAGAATTCTCCTGTCTGGTTAACTTTTCTCCAGTTTTCTTCAAATAGCTTACTGTTCCGAGTATATTCTCTTTCGTTGCTTTCATTGTGAAGTCGAACTCTGGCGATATCTTGAAGAATTTCAAGAATTGCTCATCCTCGTCTGTAAGCTTCTCGTAAAGCTCTTCGGACCCCAAGAGTATTACTTTTGTCAATATTGCAATTGGCGTTGGCCTTATAGAGTCTGACATCTCTCCTTGTACAGCGGTTGACGACAGAGCTCTATGTGTCATCTCTAGATATCGCTTCAAGGATGTGAATAGCTCTTTGTTTTCAACAATCTCCTTGGCGTTCAACACCAGAAAACCACCTGCAGCTTCCTGGTAGGAGCCGACTCTGATTGCTAAATGTGCTGGCAAATCCTTTTCTATGAATCCGAAAAGAGAAGAGTGTGACGGGTGTGTCTCGATTATAAGAGGTCGCCTGTTATAGCCACTTCGATCAAGTACTATATTGATCAAGTAGGCATCTGGGTCCTCATCAAAAGGAGGCAGATTGTCTATGAAATGTCTCTTGTCTGGAAAGGATGAAACCAAGACGCTTTTCTCGATTTTCTTCTCTCCATACTCTTTAAGCATCTGCTGGAATTCCCTTGCCTTGCCTTTTTCAAATAGAAGGCAAGATGGGCGATTCGGGTGTTTTTGTGAGTAACCATAAGCCGCATCCATCAAATGGGATGTATCTTTGTCGATTCTTGCAATCTCCTCTTTGATTGCTGAAAGCCTCCCTGTTCCATCATCACCCGATAGAAATATATTGTAGCCAGGACGATCGACTGAAAGCCCTAGTCGTATAAGTCCAAGTGCCTTTTCCTGTCCGATTATCGAACAAGTGCCATCGACGCTATCGAAGCCATCGTCCGGGTATTCTAGTATAAGTTCCTTTGCATCCAACTCTTTAAGCATAGTCTTTGCATGAATAATATCATTGCACAGCATAAATTGAAATAATATAATTTCAAACATGCTTATAAGTGAATATGCAAAATTGCTTTCAGATAGATTGGACATTGCATCATTTGATGATATTTCTTTGAATGGAGTCCAGATAGAGAGTCCAGACAGGTGTTTGAAGAAAGTTGCTTTCGCTGTCGATGCGTGCCTTGCAACTATAGAAAAAGCTGTAGACGAGAAGGCTGATATCCTTGTTGTTCATCATGGGCTGTTCTGGGGTCATCCTATAGCAATCTCGGCAACCCACTACAAGAGAGTGAAGACTGCAATAGATGGAAATCTCACGCTTTATGCATGTCACATTCCTCTTGATGCGCATCCTGTTTATGGCAACAACGCACAGATGGCAATCAGGCTTGGCATGCGCGAGTTTGATCCATTTGGAGTCTGGAGAGGGAAGTATATTGGTGTGAAAGGAAAGCTTCCTTTCCCGATGACTGTCAAAGAGATTGCGCTTTTGTTAAATTTCGATCCTCTCTCATGCCATATGATTCAAAACAAAGAGAAAGTCGAGACAGTAGGGATAATATCTGGCGGTGCAGGCTCTGATGTCATAGATGCAATCTCTGAAGGGCTTGATCTATTTATTACAGGCGATCTTGGGCATGAGAATTACCATATTGCGCTAGAGTCTGGAATAGATGTTTTGGCTGGAGGGCACTACAGATCTGAGGTGTTTGGAGTGGAAGAACTGATGAGAATGAGCCAAAAGGAGCTTGGCCTTGAGACTCTTTTCATTCCAATGGAGACAGGACTTTGATTGAAAAGAAGAGGTATTACCCATTTATATTGACACTGTTTATTGTGGCTGTAGACCAGATATCGAAGGCTCTTGTAGTCCATTACATAGATGAAGGATCCATTGGTCTTTCTCTCTTTGGTGGTTGGCTTTGGATTTGCCATGTGAGAAATGATGCTGTCGCATTCAGCCTCGGATCGGGATTTCCTCTTTTTGTAAAGTATGTGTCTTTTGTACTGCTGCCTATTCTATTGATGGCATTAGTTGGATATAGTGTTGTATCGAAGAGATTTGATAAGGAGTTTGACACTTTTCAGCGCTGGTGCCTTGCTGGCATACTCGGAGGAGGCCTTGGCAATATCATCGATAGAGTGTTCAGGCATTTGAGGGTCGTAGATTGGATTTCAACTGATCTTGATGGTTTTCTGTCAATGGATAGGTTCCCGACTTGGAATATCGCTGATGGCTCTGTTGTAATATCTGTGGTGCTTTTGTTGATAAGCTTTCTTGTTGTCTTTTCAAAAGAGAGGAAAATGAATGAATAAGAAGACTAATACTTTGTTGTTTATGATCATAGCAACGCTTGTGAATGTTGCTTTGCTCGCTATATTCTTTATTGTCGGATTTGTGCTTTTGAGCCTTTTGCTAGAGGCTTTTCCGAGCATGGCAAATAGCCAAGTTGCATCAGCGTTGAGTATGCTTCTGGTCTTTGTTTTTGCAATCGGATTGACATTCTTGATTTACAACAAGCTTGTTATGTGGGCGAATAAGAAATTCTCGCTAGAGGACAAACTTCATCCTATTTTCGGACGCAGGACAAAGAAATAATGCGCTATCAAAGCATGGATAAGCTCTTGAGTGCGTATTGGTACTCGTTCAGCGATGAGCCAATACCTACAAGAGTGAAATTCGCTCCACGCCTATGCGATCCATCATATCTCTTGCCAGAGGAGTCTCCGGACGGTCTTTGGCATCTCTTTGCACACACGTGGATTGGGCTTGAGCATTTTACATCAACATCAGGTCTGGAGTGGAAGAGGCAGCATTTGCTCTTCTTGAGGGGACACTACCCATTCATATTCAAGCAAGGAAATAGCTACTACCTTCTTTTTGAGATTCACGACAAGGTTTTTTTTGGAAAAGAAAAGCATAATAGCAAGGATTCTAGGATAATGATGTGCACATCATCGGATCTTTCTCTCTGGTCAGAGCCTAGGATGGTTCTTGACTCTGCAGGGATAGCAAGAGCGGAATCCGAATCCGGCAATATGAGGCTCTCTCGTCCAGAGCTTGTGGAAGTCGATGGTCACTTCAGGTTGTATTTTGGTGCAGGCGAGAGCCGTATTTATGACAGTGGCCAAAAAGTTACGAAGCGTCTTATGTGTGCTGAGTCAGATTTCATCGATGGCCCTTATACTGTGTTTTCGCGCTCTATCATGGAAACAGAGCCTGACTCAATGTGGAGAAACCTTGCTGTAGGATCTGTTCGTATTGTGCCTTGTTCCGATGGCTTCGCTGCTTTGGAGTGTGCATATTACTATGATGAGAAGAAAAACAAGTCATCCTCAGCTCTTCTTCTTTTGACAAGCCAAGATGGCATCGAATGGAATGATATAAAAGTTTTGCAACAAACAGCTGACAAAGGATGGGCAAGTCGTTATATCTCATCAGCTGACTTAAGATACAAGGAGAATGAGGACTCTTGGTATTGCTATTACTCGGCAAATTGCTTGGAAAGAAAACTAGGCATACGCTTTGTAAAGGAATCGCTAGGGCTTCTTTTGGGAAAAGATGATTGATTTGCATTCAGATACAATATACAGGCTTTGGGAAAAGCCTGAAGAGACTCTTTTGGAGAACTCTTGCATGATTGATAAAGCAAAGCTTGAAAAAGCTGGAATTACAGGGCAATGCTTTGCGCTCTTTACTCCAATGAATGAGTCTCGCAAGATCAAGAAAGAGCTCTCGGCTTGGCAAGTTGTGAATGAGTTGCATGAATGCTTTCTTGCTAAGATAAAGGAAGCTGGGATCAAGCAACTTCACTCTATCGAAGAGACAGAGGATGGTGCTGTCAGCGCAATATTGACTACAGAAGAGGGTGCTATTCTTGAAGGTGATATATCGAGACTCGCTATTTTGAAAGAGTGGGATGTCAAGATATTCGGCTTTACATGGAACTATGAAAATGAGCTGGCTTACCCCAATTCACGAGACAAGGATGTAATGGCAAAGCCTCTCAAGGAAAAAGGTCTGAAAGCGCTTTATGAGTGTGAAAGGCTTGGGATTATTGTTGATGTGTCGCACTTGAACGATGGTGGATTTTATGACATAGCTAGGCATGCTACAAAGCCATTTGTTGCAACTCACTCCAATTCAAGAGCAATGACAGATGTGCCAAGAAACCTTACAGATGATATGTTAAAGGTGCTTGCAAATCATGGCGGTGTTGCTGGTCTTAATTTCTCAAGGCCATTCCTTTGCTCAAGATCTGATGACGATACAAGCAGAGTAAGTGACATGGTTAGACATGTAAAGCATATATACAATGTTGCAGGAGAGGATGTGCTTGCGCTTGGAACTGATTTCGATGGGATCGGAGGAAAACTGGAAATAGGCTCTCCTGATAAGCTATATCTTTTGAAGGATGCTCTTGCAAAAGAGGGCTTTTCAAGCTATGTAATTGATAAGATGTTCTATGCTAATGCCTATAGGGTATTTAAGGAGATAGAGAAATGAAAAGAACGATAATGGTAGCACTTGTTGCTATTGTCCTCATCTCTTCTGTTTTCGCAACAACAGAATTCAAGTTCAATGTTGGACTCAGAAGTAGCAAGGAATTGGGGACAAACATGGATATCGAGATCAAGGGAAACAATGGAAAAGTCAGTGGAAACCCAACAGTGAATCTCGATACTGAGTTTGATATTTTCTTCAAGGATGGACTTGGAATGAATATCCTGTTCGGGACTGAGAAGTTCTCGACATACAATGTCGGTGTAGGTTTTGCATACAACCTTGAGATAAACAAAAATTGGGATTTCTTGATAACAGTAGGTCCAGTTTTCTCAATCAGTGGCGGAAGTGACAACAAGTTTGGACTTTTCTCGCACTTTGATTTCGATTTCATTGCAGGAAGGTATTTCTATGCACGTATCGGTACAGGACTTGACCTTAACTTCCTTACATTCGGAGATGGAAAGACCAAAACTGGCTTTGAAATGCTTATCCCTATTCCACGGGTTGCAATTGGTTGGAAGTTCTAGATTCCGGGTCGAGTTCGATGCTCGGCCTTTTCTTTTGCTTTTATATTTGTCGATTTTTCATGTAATATCATAGCTTATGAATACAATAGAACTGAATCCTGGTGATTCGATACAAAAAGCATTGGATTTAGCACCTTCTGGTGATTTGACTTTGGTTTTGTCTGCTGGAGTCTACAAAGAGAAAATTGAAGTAAATAGAAAGAATGTTACTCTGATAGGAAAGGAACTACCTGAGATAGTTTTCTCGGACCATCATGGGACTGTCCGCTCTGGCAAGGTCTTCTCCACTGGCGACAGTGCAACTTTCACTGTCGGAGCGCCGAATTTCAAAGCAACTGGAGTGAAGTTCTCAAATTCGTTTGACTACATTTATTGGCATGAATACAACAAGAAGCATGCCGATAAGAAGGTCGATACCCAAGCTGTTGCATTTCGAACTGTTATCGGAGCGACGAATACAATTTTGACAGATTGTATCTTCTCTTCGTTCCAGGACACGCTCTATCTTGACTCTGGCAAGCATTATGTCAGGAATTCAACAATAATCGGGAATATCGATTTTATCTTTGGTGCAGGAGAAGCTTTATTCGATTCTTGCATAGTTGAATCGATAGGAGATGGGTTTGTAACAGCTCCATCTACATTCTCCTCTGACGAGATTGGATTTGTTTTCTCGAATTGCTCATTTGTATCAGATGCGAAAAGCAGTAGCGTCTATCTTGCACGTCCATGGCATCCGGCGGGGTCAATTAACAGAAGCCCAATGGCTCTTTTTGTAAATTGCAACATGGGAGAGCATATCAACAAAGAGCTTTGGACTGGGATGAATTCTCGAACTCCGGAGGGAATTGAAAGATATTGGCTTCCTTCGGAAAGCCGCTTCTCGTCTGTCAAGAACTCTCCTTTGCTCGAGATTGTAAGAAAAGAGTTAGATCAAGCCTAACGCTTTTGCATATTTTGTAGTGCCTGTGTATTCGAAAACGCTTTTCTTGATCTCATAGAGAGCATCCATTATAGCATCAATGATTTGCTTATGCGTATCATTCTTGGATTCATAGACATAATCGACATCAGCTGTTTCACCTGTTGGTACAAATTGCCTGAAAGACCAATCCGATGGGTCTGCTACAGCTTCGATTTTGTTTTCGATATCATCTGGCAAAAGAGGATAGAAGTCTATTCCTGTTATTGCTTCAACTTCATCTACTGTCGTAGCAAAGGATTGCAATGACTTGTCTGAATTCTCGTTTGGAAGGACAAAGCCGATTGCTTTTATATCGGGGTCTGTGTAGTCAAGCACAACTTTGTAGAATCGTTTAGGCACAGCTACCTTGTTCTCTCCGATTGTCTTGTATGGCCCATCTGTCAGCACTGGACCTGTTACTACATATATGCTCTCGTTTTCATATGCCATTGTCCTTACTACAGCCTCAAGGTCAGACCATATTCCTCTGTTGAACGATGGATCTTGTGGTGTCATGTTGGACAAGAAGAACGTATCGCTCATTGCATCGGATGACCACTTGAAATCAGCAGCTGGCGCAAGATGTCCTCTGTCATAGCCAGAGCCTTTGTAGTCTCCAAGTGTTGCTGAACCTGTTTTTACATCTGGATCAGACTTGAAGCTGTCTTCTCTTTCTCCTGTTGCCAATACCTCATCTCTTGTAAGCTCATATGCAACCCAGTTTGCAACTTCGTATTCCTCATTGTATGAAAGAGTGTAGCCTGTGTGTTTTATTATCTGGTCGCCATCGACTCTTGACGGTATTTCAAGATTCGGGATCTTAGCGCCAGATGAAAGCTCTTCCTCCTCCTTTGGAGAGATAAAGCATAGTGCTATGAATAGCGCGATTACTACCAAAGCCAGAATCAGTATTTTCCTCAGGGCATGTTTTTGTTTTTTCGTTTTCTTCTTTTTTGCCATAACTTATCCTTTTAACATTTTCTCTTCTCCATTAGTAGAGAGAAGAGAAATATAGCTATAAATACAATGCATGCTTCAATTAGAGAGCTTATAGGCGATAGCTCTCTATTGTTTATAAAGAGAGCATGCGTTGGCATCGAGCTACCAGAGTAATTCACTATTAGAGCAATGTAAAGATTGTTTGCAATATGCATTGCAACAGGAGCTTCGAATCCATCTGTCCAAAGAGATAAGGCCATTGCCAATGAGCCCCATGTGAAGTAGTAGAGCGATGAAAAGAGAAAGCTTGATGAAACTTCAGGATTCTTCAAGTGTGGAATAAGAAAGAGCACTCCAGAGAGAATTATCAACAGATTCGACTTTAGTGTGTTCTTCTCAAGTCTATCATTGAAGACCAATCTTGCTGGCAATGCTCTGAATAAGATCTCTTCTGACAAGGCTTGCATAGGAGTAAGGATCAATATTGGAACAACAAGCTTCAATTTATCTGAAAATGGTGTTGCATCCACGCTTATGCCTTTTATTTGCATAAGAGAAAAGATTGCAAGAAAGACAAGATATATAAAAGCAACAAAGAATGAGTAAGTCCATCTATAGCGTTTGTTGCATCCGGCAATCAAGCTTTTCAAGCTTGTTCTCAATATAAAATGCGAGAGAAAGAAAAGAGCAATAAATAGCATTATATATGGCACATGGACAATAAAATATCTTCCAAAGTCAGACCAAGAGCTTGAGTTGAGGATCTTCGATGATGATAGCCCATATGAAAGCAATGGGCCAACTATAAACCAAGATACAAGAGAAACAAAGATTACAAATATGCCAGATAGTAGGCTGAAGTTGTTTGTGTATGTGTTTTTTTCTTTTTTCCCCATGCATAGAAAATACCATTTTGTCATTTTCTGTGGAAGATGGTTTTTTTCTTTGCTTTATTTGAGATATCATATGAATATGACAGAATTTCTAAAGAAGGAAATCTTCAAAAAACTTGATGATGGGCTTACTGTTGTGTTGCCAACAGAGGAAAGCGCACGTGCCGTTGCTGTGAGCTACGCATCTAGTCAGATGAGGCCTGTTCTGGCTGATAAATGCATCTCATTCGATACTTTTTCCTCTCTTTTTTATCAAGAAGACAATAAAAAAAGGCCATCGGATGATCTAGACAGGACTGTTTTCAGTCAATGGTTTATAGACAGCTATTGCAATGAACTGGAATATTTCTATAACAAGGATTATCCAGAGATGAAGGAGTTCTTGCCTTCTTTTGTAGAAAAGATGCTGACGGATCTGCCAGAGGCTCTTTCGGGAAGATTCAAGCTAGAGAAAGCGATATTCCATGATTTGGTTTTAATCAAAAAACACTACATCGAGTTCTTGGAGAGGAACAACTTATATCAATTGAACTTCGAGGAGATAAATAAAGCTGTCGATACATCTAACTACTATCTTGTTTCTCCTGATGCTTTTGTAAAGGAGATAAAACTTGAAAGAAAGCTTTCAGATGTTGTTCTGAATAAGATAAAACCATATAAGATCAACTCTGATTTCATTGTCTACAGACAAGAGAAAGAGGAGATCCGTGCCTTGTTCTTGAAGATACGATCCCTCATCGATTCCTCTGTGTCTATGGATAGAATAGCTATATCAACATCAGCTCTTGAACGCCTTAGGCCATATCTGGATTTAGAGTCCAAGCTATTTGCTGTTCCTTTGCAATATGTGCCTGGCGTGGATGTTCTCTCGACTTTGCCTGGAGCTTTCTTGCTTGATTTGTCTTCGATAGTGTCCAACGGTTACCAGATAAGTGATATAAAGAAGTTCTTTCTTAACCCGAATATGCCTTTTAAAGACAAGAAAGCGATGAGGGATTTTGTAGAGAAAGCTGTTCAATTCTCGATTGTCGCATCACCGAGTGCAAAGGACGACAGGTATTCCAGGATATATCTTGACTCCGATTTCTCATTCAGGGATTTCAGATATGTCCTAGACAAGCTCTTTAGCGAAACCGATTCTAGAAAGTGCCAAATTCACTTTCAAAGATTGCTTACTTTGCTTTTTGGTGAAGAGCGTTTTATCGACAATAAAGACGACAATGATGTCTTTGGCTTTGTACAAGACAGGTTTAAGGTTTTTCTAAACACGCTATCGAGTAATGAGGAAAATGGTTATCGAGTCGAAAAGCCGGTTTTTTCTCTTTTTTTGAAGTATCTAAAGAGCGTGAAGTATGTATCAAAGGATAAGAGCAAAGGAGTGAGAGTCTATCCATTTGGCGAGGGTGCAACAACTCCTTATGATTACCATTTCCTTATTACCCTAAATGAAAATGAAAGCAAATCTCTTTTGAAGGATGCTGGTTTTCTCTCTGAATATGAGAGATCTGGCATAGATGATGAGGATGTGACAAATGGTTTGTTGGAGACATATGCGTCATTTTCTGCAAACTTGTATCTTTCAGCATCAAGAGAGACATATTCCTCTGTATCGCTTCCGCTGGTCTTGCTAAAGGAAAGACAAATTGATGCGCATCTTGATTCTCGAGATAGCTATATTGCTGAAAACAGCGAAAAAAGAGATGTGGCAGAGATATATCCTATACAAAAAGAATCCTACATTAATGCACTTAAATCATCATTGAAAGATGCAAGGCGAGGATCTTTTTCGCTTCCTTCTACAGAAAGTGATCCGTGGCTTTCATTCACTACAGTCACAGACTATGAAGAGTGCCATTTCAAGTATGCGCTTCTAAATAGGTTCAGGCTTAAGAATCTTCCGGCTTATGAGAGCGTCCAATATGATGCGAGGGAAATCGGTACAAGAATGCATTCAATCATGGAGAGGTTCGATCGCTTTGCCCCATGTGCTTCGCCTGATTGCCTTGATGATTTTTTCGAGCAAGAGATGAGAGCTTGGCAAGATGGCAAACGATTTTTCTTCGATGAGAATACCAAAACAGAGAGAATTGAGAATATGCCAGCTGGTTCAGCTGTCCCTTCAGATCAAGTTGTAATGTACATCAAAAAACACTTTCTGAGCACTATGAAGAAAGTAGCATCGCAAATAAGGCAAGAGAGCAACATCATCGATGATGGCTTGGAGCTTAAATACAGCTCTGAGTTCCCTGAGTATGGCTTTAATCTCACTGGTCGTATCGACAAGATTGCAAGATCCAAGACAAGTGGCGAGATTGTTGTATATGACTATAAAACTGGAAGGAAGTACAGCAAGAAAGATGTCGAGAAAAAGAGCTTGCAATTCGATATCTACAAAATGCTTATCGAAAAGAATAAGAAAGAAGATGTAGAGGATGGAAAATATGCATTCTTAAAATGTGGTTCATTCCTTGATGGATGGCCTGATGGAAAAGAAGATTTCAAGAGTGCATTAGACCGGCTTAGCCTCGCAAGCGATGGGATAAAAGACGGCTTGATGGAAAAAACAGATGATTGGAATCGATGCATAGGATGTGAATTCAAGGGAATTTGCAGGAGAAGGATGAACATACAATGAGCACTTTTGATGATATTTTGGCCCTTTCTGGAAAAAAACTATCAGAGGATCAAAGACGAGCTGTTGATTCTGATGTTGCGACTGTCGTATCAGCAGGAGCTGGCTCCGGAAAGACTACTGTGCTTTCATTTCGCTTTCTACGTCTTGTATGCTCAGGAGTCGATGCCGATAGGATATTGACAATAACATTCACAAAGAAAGCCGCATCTGAGATGTATGAGAGAATATACACGCTTTTGTCTCTTGCTGCAGCAAAGGATGCCCCGGACAGTTATCTCAATAAGCAATTGAGAGATAACTTCAATAAAGCAGCTATATCGACAATGGATTCGTTCTGGTCTGAAATTGCACGCTCAGGGTGTTTGAAATATGGCATAGATAGGAATTTCTCAATTCTTTCAGATGACGAATTAGCCGAACTTGTTGATAAAATTGTCGATAGACTCGCATTTGATGAGAATTTCTTTGAGGAATATGACTATATTGCATCAAACAAAAAGCAGAGTGAGATTTATGAAATCTTCGAAAAGATAGCGTTTCATATAAATGTGCTTGCAGATCTAAATCGCGATGATATTGAAAAGGGAATACACGATTTGATCTCTATATTGAAAAAAGAGAAAGCAAGTCCCGACTTATTGAAATGTTATTTGGATCAAATCGGATCTTACAGAGAATATTCGAACGATAAAGGCTTCTTTGCAGATGGCACATTCGACAAAGCTATAGAGAGCTTTTCAGAAGGCGATTATGCCAAGTTGCCAAAGTTCAATATAGTCACAAAAGCTGTATCGAATAGCTGGGAAGAATTAAAGGGTATTGTTAAGCTTTATAGAGAGGCCCTGGTAGATGTCCAGAATATTTGGCTTTTGGAGAATTCTATCGATGATGAGATGTTTGTCTCTAAATTGATAATTGCTTTTGCAAAAGAGTTCAACAAGGAAAAGCGAAAAGCGGGGCTTTTGACATTTTCGGACGTAGAGGCACTTGCAAAGGATATTCTTTTACATGACAAAGGTATCAGATCATACTACAAGGATCGTTTTGATTACATAATGGTCGATGAGTTCCAAGATAATAACAATGAGCAAAAGAACCTTTTGTATTTATTGTCAGAGAAGAAAGACATTTTCACAGAAGGTATTCCTAGAGCAGAAGACTTGGATTGTAAAAAGCTCTTTCTAGTAGGTGATGATAAGCAATCGATCTACAGATTCAGAGGAGCTGATGTATCTGTATTCAATAATCTCAAGGATGAAGTTGTCAAGAAAATGAAAGGAGCTTTTCTAACACTTGGCGACAATTATCGCTCAGAGAGAAAGCTTGTCGAGCATTTCAACCAGGTATTCTCTTTTGTATTCTCTGATTCTGGAGATGAAGACAAAAGCTTTGATGAAAGAGTTGTTGATAGCTTTACATCTAGTGAGTGTGATCTATTCGAGGCCTCTGCTGGAAGCATAAGAGCAGGAAGAGGAGAGGGGCCTGTGGATCCTGTAATAGAACTTGATCTGTTGGATGATGACGATGAGAGCGATGATACTGGACTTTTGAGCAAGACAGATTCAGAGGCTGAGTTCATTGCCAATAAGATTCTAGCAATAATGGAAGATCCTCGATTCTTGATAGCTGAAAATGGACAGAAGAGAAAGCCTAGGTTCGATGATATAGGTGTTTTGTATTCGATGACAAAGACACAAATGCCAATAGAGAGGGCTTTGAGAAAAAAAGGCATCCCTTATACTGTCGTTGAGTCCACATCATCAATGCTTGAGGGGCTGGCTTATGACTTCTACAGCTTTTTACAACTTCTTGTCTATCCTGATGACAAGAAGTCATATATTGAGATCCTCTTCTCCCCATTTGCAAGGATATCGAACGAGGGCATGGCTCTCTTTATAGATCCAGATAAAGACAAAGAGTTCATTGCATTTGATGAAACTCCTCATTTTTCAAATCCATCTGATGCTGAATCATTCGCTTTCTTGCACGATTTCTATAATAAATGCAAGCTCAATGCGGGGCGTGAGACAATAGCTAAGACATTGGAGCGCATTTATTACGAGTCAGGATACAGGACATATTTGGTATCTTCTCCATCCTTAGCTGTCTACGATGAGCACTTCAGCTATTTATGGGCGCTTGCATCTAAAATAGACAGTGAGGGTGGCAACATTGTCGATTTTCTCGATTTTATTAGAAAAAGGATTGGAACGGCAGAAAAGCTCAGAGGAATCGACATACAGCGCTTGGAGGCAGATGGTGTTAAGCTCATGACTGTCCACAAATCAAAGGGTCTTGAGTTTCCTATAGTAATTCTTGCATCTGCAGGAACTGTCGAAAGTGATAAGGAGTGCCAGAATAGCATCATCGATACTGTCCATGATGGCAAGCCATTTGTTCATTATGACATTATAAATAGCGATTACATTGCTCAAAAAGGTTTTAGTGGTTGCGATGTAAAGTCAAAGCCGATTGCGACTCCATTTAACAGATACAATCGCAAAAGAGTAGTTTCTGAGTACAAGAGAATTCTGTATGTTGCTTTGACGCGCGCAATAAACCATTTGGTGATAACAGCTATTACGTACCCATTTGAAACAAAGAAAGGTGATGAATCAGCAAAGATCTCGCTTTACAGAATATATAAGGAAGCATTGGACAAAGTCGGACAAGATAAAGTAAGCATTGAATACTTTAGCAGGTTTTCTTTGCAAGAATCGCTATCTTCACGCTCTGGGCACAAAGATTTGCGTGACATGTCATGGTATGAAAAGGCCCATCTTGCAAAAGAGGCAACATGGAATGATGTAAAAGTTGGCGTAAAGGAGATAAGCCACGAAGAATATGATAGCAAAAACAGCTATAGTGGCGATTTGCTTCCTGATTTCCTTGTCGAGGATATTCTCAATGCGCATCCAGATATCAGGGCTGACTTTGGTACTCTTGTCCATTCATCTCTTGAGTCATTAGTCTCAAATGCAAGCGTAAGGGAATTCTCAAATAGAAACATTGGAGAGCTGGACGCTCTTAGGCTATCAAAGGAAGCCGAACGAATTTCTCTCGATTTCAAGAAAAGCTCTTTTTATGAGAGATTCATATCAAATAGCAACAAGCAATCAGCAGAGGTTCGGTTTTACTATCCATATGAGAATAGAATCTTGGAGGGATCAGCTGACTTGGTTGTCTTCAGGGACGACTACAATCTTGTAGTGGACTATAAGACAGATAGGCATAGGAATCCAGAAGAGCACAAAATGCAAATCACAATGTATGCAAAAGCACTCGAAGAGCTATACAAGAAAACTTGCTATGGCATTGTTTGCTATGTCAGGGATTTTTCTTGTGGTCCTATATGGGACAGGGATGGAAATGAAATCGATTTGCCACTATAACCCCTATAGCCCTTTTATTGCTTTAGCTATCCTTTCAAGTCCTGTCTGAACCATATCGAGGCTTGTTCCATAGTTGAAGCGTATGAAGTTGTAGTATTGGTCTCCAAACCATGTGCCATCATTCATTGCAACTGAGGCATCGACGCCAAAGAATCTGGATAGTATTCCACCGCCTTTGCCTCCCTTGTAGCGCTCAGGCTTGGATTCGACTTTTGCTTTTATCTTTTCATATACCTTTGAGCAGTCTAGGAATGATATGCATTTTGCATTTTTACTGTACCGTTTTTCGTGTTCTTCATAGTATTACTTGAATCAATATACCGGTGAAAAAGATATTGAAATAAATGAAAATAAGGCGTGGTTTAAGTTGGTGTCATCATATTTAGGATGATAAAATAAAAAAAATTTACTTGACATGCTGTTGATTTATAATAATCTGGTTATAGAAAATATTTTTTTCAAGAGAGGAGTGCGTGGGATTGAAATATACAAATGGAGTACTCTTTCAAAAAAAATGAAAAAGTATTGTTTAGAACGAAGAGGATTATACAAGGAGATAATATCTCTGTAATTCTTTTCAAGCCAGATTGTTTCTATAAAACAATGAACAGTTCTGTTTTGTATGATGTTATTAGACCTATTTTTGATTTTTATATTGCTAAATATTCAATGAAAATTTCAATTGAAGCATGGATAAATACCTCAAAAAAAGATGTCGTATTATCATATATAAATCTTCATTATCTAGATCTTATCTATAAATATAAAAAAGAAAACGAATGGTTAAATGATGGTTTAAATTATATGCAAAACGCTGATAAACAATATCAATTTCCGATTGTTTTTATTTTTCTTGTTGGAAATCCGCCTTCTGAAAAATGTATTAAAGAATTTGTTGATTATTTTTTTAGGGAAAATCAAAAATTGTCTTTCCATGATAGTGTAAAAGTATTTAGTAGCACAAATTATTTAGATATTTTAAATAAAATTAAAAGAACTTATATTTCGAAGAAAGATAACCTAATGCATGCCTCAGATAATAACTTTGAAGGATTTAGAGAGCTGGAAGCTTTTGCTAGATACTTTTTAACAGGAGAAGAATATGAAAACATTTTCAGAGTGGTCGGTAAAAATTGCTTTGACATCGAATTGTAATTATTCTTGCTTCTATTGTAATGATTCATTAATCCAAAATAGAAATGAAACTTTGAAATATGTTGAAGTTGTTTCTTTTCTGAAAGCTGCAAAGGCTCAAGGGATTACACGGGAAGTACATTGGACAGGAGGAGAATGTACACTCGAAAACCTAGGAAAATATATGCAACTTGCACATTCATTAGGTTTTCAAAAGCAAGCAATTACGTCAAATGGCCTGCTAATTGACAAATTTATAGATTCGTTTATTGAGTATCATTTAGAGAGAGCAAATATAAGTATCGATTCTTTAAAAAAACAAAAGTATTTTGAGATTACAGGTATAGATGGTCTTGAAAAAGTTTTGAATAACACTGATAAACTTTTAGCCAGTGATGTGAAAGTGAAATTTAATATGGTACTTATGAATCGAAATATTGATGAGCTCTTTGATTTTATCAAATATACAAAACAAAATAACATCACATTGAAAATACACGAATTATGGAATTATGGCGATGATGAACAGTACCGTGAAGAATATGTTGATATCAATAGAATAGAAAATATTTTAAAAGATTTTGGATATAGTGCTGTTGAAATTCCTGTAGATTTACCAACTATTCAATACTTTGAAAAAGATGGACATCTTATTGGACTTCTTTTTTCTCCAAAACAGGGGGTATGCAATTCAAAACAATGTAAACAAATAAAGCTTTATGCAAATGGCTCTACATGTGAAGGCTGTAAAATTAATAGTAATCAAAACCTAGAGTTAGTTTTGTCAAATTTAATGCACAAGCGACAGCAAAGTGAAATAAAGTGGGGAGCAGAATAGTATGAAACAGAGTTATGATCAATGGCATTTAAGAGTTTTTTCTACCCCCAAATGTAATTTGCGTTGTGTTTATTGTAACCCAGAAGGTAAATTTGAAAATAGAGAAGTTATATCTGACAAAGCTTTGCATAACGTTTTACAAGCGTGCAGTGAACTATCTTTCAAGGGTGTGCATTTTACAGGTGGAGAACCCATGATGAGAAAAAGCATATTGGATTCTGTGAAATACTGCAAAGATCTTGCCTTTCAAGATATATCTATGACAACAAATGGTACTGACATATTTAATAGTAACATAGACAACCTTTCTAAAGCTGGCTTAAGGAGAGTTAATATCAGCCTGGATACAATGGATCGCAAAGAGTATTGTAATCTGTGTGGTTTTGATAAGTTGCTGATAGTTAAGGACTCAATAAGGAAGGCATGTATTTCATTTTCTTTTGTAAAAATCAATTCAGTTGTTTTGCGAAGAAATTTAAGTAGTATTGTCAATTTGATTGACTTTATTATTTCCTTGAACTCAGATAATATATCTTTAAAATTAATAACATTGATGCCCTGTAATCCTATTATGGTTACAGATTCAGGGCATAAATTATTTCGTGGCGAAGTCGTCACCGAAGAAGAGTTGTTAGCATTCTTAAAAGACAAATATGATATTCATAGAATCGATCGAACTGTTCCTGGCGATAATCCTAGTACTGTCCATATGAGGATTGATGATTTTTTCATAGAGTATTTATCAATGCCATCTTGGAATTTCAAGTGTGCAGGAGAAAAATGTAAAAAGCTTAGATTATCGCCTTATGGAGAACTTTCTGTTTGTTTGAATGACGAACCTTTTAATATTAATGGATACTCCGTTGAAGATATAAGAACCATCATAAAAAGAAAAATCAATTTAAAAGAACAAAAACTGCCAAATAATCGCATACATTATTCCAAAACAATAGGAGCAGTAAGGTTTGGAAATGTATATGGCGGTATTGATTTAAACACGTTTAGATAATTGTATTCATGAGGAAATAAGTGTATGCAAGAGATTGATATACCAAAGTCATTATTTCGGTCGCAGAGAATTCTTTTTTTAGCAGGATCATATGTTGAAGGCTTTAATACTAAGACATCAGATATAGACATATATGAAATTTGTACTAATGAAAATGAGAAGGCAAATAGGATTTGGGATTATAGAAAAATCCAAGATATTTATGAGAATGGATTCCATTATGAAATAGAATTAATTAATGAAGAGACCATAAAGTGTATATATAAAAAATTAGATTATTCAATCAATAATCAGGATTCTCAAGGATTCATTCTAAGTTTTAATGAATACCAAATAATATGGGATGTTCTAATTGGTGTTCCCATAAGCAATGAGTCGGGATTAGAAAAATACAAAGTTGTTTTTTCTGAAAAAATAAATGAAATATCAACGTTACTTGTGAACCAGAATGGTTTATTTGTACAAAATACATATGAAGATATTTTGGGTTTGATTCAAGCTAATGATTTTTACTCTGGGTATTTTAGAAGTTTGGATTTGCTACAGCGTACCGCTGATTTGTTAATCGCATATAAAAAAATATTAAACACAAAATCAAAATGGAGATATAAAAAATTAGAACAAGCGGGGCTAATAGACTTTCAAAGAAAGTACATTTCTTTTTTTCTTGCTCAAGTAAGCGACTTTGAAGAATTTATTAAAGAAATTGTTTTGTTTTGTAGTAATGAAATATCAAAAGTTGATCTACATAAGGACAAGTATCAATGGATAGATATAGAGAAATTCAATGGCTAAAAAAGAGATTAAATTGTTTGCAACTATCACTAAAAAATCCAACTATTTTAGGAGTTTGTGGGTCTTATGGAAGAGTAGATTTCAATCAAAAATCTAATATTGATATAATGTTTATAAATGGAAATATTTCATTAATTCAAAAAGAAAAATATATTATGGGTTTTTTCCCAGATAGATCAATCCGAATTCATGAATTCAATAATGGTAATTTATTTTCTAATACAATAAGTTCAATCGTACTTCGAATACTATATTTAACAGAAACAATACCTTTTTTTAGAGAGGATTTGTATTGGGACTTATATAGTAATGTTCTAAATTCTTTATCAGAAACAAATATTAACATGCAAGACCTGGTTGATTATAAATTATCCAAATATAAGAAAACGGAAATTGGAAAAAGAGAAAGAATACAATCAATTTTTCCGTTACAAGTTCAATATGTTTTACATCTAAAAAAAAATAAAGATATTGAATTGCAAAAGGAAATTAACAATCTCCCTTTCTCAAAGAAACAAGAAATTATATGGAAAGAGAGGTAATTTTATGAGTTTACGGTTGGAATGGTTGAAAGAAAAAGAAAATATAAATGATATAAATCTTTGGTATAACAAATATTATGATTATTTCTCTTCTGCAATCATCAGACATTCAAAATCTATTATGGACTATGGCTGTGGGATTGGTTACTACATTGTACCGATTTCACAAAATGAAAAATGTGAATTTCTTGGAGTAGAAAAGGATCTTGATATCATTGATTATTTAAAAGCAAAAGGACAAAAAGAAGTTATAAATTTGATTGAATTTGAGAAGATTATTAAGAATGGCAAACCTTTATTTGATTTAATATTATTAATTGATGTCCTTCATAATTACTATTTTTCAATGGCAGATCGGGCTTTACTTATTTCCAAACTTAAAAGATGCTTAAATAAAAAAGGAAGAATTGTCACAACATTTAATTAATGAATTCCCAATTTCGTTAACTATATGCCCAAGAAAGTAAGATTAA
>ERZ808242.238-NODE-238-length-41464-cov-7.951822_pt1 | contig 41464 bp, 38 predicted proteins | sample MGYA00521244_ERZ808242 | MGnify/ENA primary metagenome ERZ808242 (study PRJEB31516, sample SAMN03275573) | gut metagenome | biome: mammalia-associated habitat; material: feces | host: Papio cynocephalus | place: Kenya | collected 2012-07-27 ... | reverse complement strand
CCTTGATAGGGCGGGACTTTAGTCGAGCTATCTATATAGACATACGAGACCTAGCTGAGCGCCTAGCTTTGACAGGGCGGGGCTTTGTTGGGCTATTTATATATCATGATATGCATATGCTAAAAAGTGAGGTAACTCAATGCAATATCTACGCTGTTAAGTCAAATATATAAGATAAGCGCGGAATAACAGTGGTAGTGCTTGGGATATCTAAATACATAATAGACAAAAGTGCAAAAAGCTGTGATAGGGCTTGACATAATAAAGCGCTTGTGCTAGCATTAATAATGTTATGACAAAGACAAACAAAGCAGTCAAGAACTCCGTAAAGTCGAATTGCAAGTCACAGGAGACTGAGGCGGAAACCAATAATAACGTAATTGACGCAGCAGAAGTGCAGGCTATGACTAACGAGAACGTTAAGAATAGTGTATTAATTACCTCGATTATAGCGAACCTATTTATTATCACTGCCTATTTCCTAGCTGTCAGTGATGCGCCGTCGGCACATGCTCTAGGCCAGCTAGTTTATGGTCTCTAATAAATAGTTTAAATAGAAGATAGATTAGATTATCAAAAGGCCTCAGGAGGAGGCCTTTTGAAGTTGTATAGTTTGCAGCTGGACGGGACGGTAGGTGCGTTATCTGTGTAAAACCTGTGTATAAGCCTGTGGAGACTTGCTGGGCAATAATAATTTCAACAACGTAGCTTTATACTAGATTCATCTGTTAGATGCCGCACTTTTCCACAAGCGGAATCAATCGGGGCGGGGCTGTGGGTTGTTTGCGCTCACAATGTGCTTGATTGTGGGTAGCAGTGGGTAGTATAATTTAAGCAGTGGAAGGAAATAAACAACCACGAACGTCAAAATTAACGAGTTATCAACCCTAAGCGGGGTAATTTTTACTCGGTGATGGCGATGGGTTAGGTACCACATAGACATGGATTACTTTGAACGAAAGTTGGACGACAAGCACCGCTTGACCATTCCGGTTGAGTTGCGTGATGAGTTCGCTGGCGGCATAGTGATTACCCGTGGCTTCGGTAAGTATCTACACCTGTATGCCAAATCGGTCTGGGATAACGAGATGGAAACTGCCTTGACGGGTGACATCTTGGACGAGCGGATTGCGGACTTGAATGTCAAGTTTCGCACGGGTAAGTCTGAGGTAGCGCTGGACAAGAAACAGGGACGGATCGTTATTGAACAGCATTTACTAGATTACGCTGGTATCGATCGAGAGGTCGTTGCCGTGCGTGCGGGTAAGTACTGGCGTCTGACCGCCAAGGCTTGACGCTATATATAGTACATGTCCTGATGTGTAAAAATTACACCAAAATAGTTTTGACAAATACACCAAGCACCTGCTAATATATAAAGCATACAGATAAGCAAAAGCAAAATCGCCCATTAAAATAAAATACAAACTTGACGAAAATGCAAAGACAAAAATCTGTAGCTTGAAATATAAACAGAATATGGTTCTGACATCCGAGTAGGGTAGAGGAATCAAATAGAAATGCACCTTAACACAGAGGACACATACGCGACAACCAGCCAGAAGATGGCTGCTGGACTAAAGAGCCGTAGTACAGAGGGTATTCACACCCTTCCAAAATCCACCTCACACATAAGTCTCTCATTATGCTTTAGAGCCGTAAAATCACATCTTGCGGTAGCAAAGTATAAATCACACTTAAACAAAAAACAAACAATCAAATAAAAACTGATTGTCGCATATGTGTCCTCCGTAACAAAAGAGTAAATGAATACACCACAACAACTCCATATTCCTGTGCTTTTCGAGGATACGATAAAGTTACTAAATCCCCAGACAGGCGAAAGCTACCTGGATTTAACCGCCGGTTACGGTGGTCACGCCAAGGGAGTCATTGCTCGGATTGGTTCGGCGAATCTCGCTACGCTATGCGATCGCGATCAATTTGCCATTGATAACTTAGCGGATCTGAAAGAGCAGGGAGCTACTCTTATTCATAGCGATTATTTGTCAGCGGCTAGGCAACTGGTGTCGGCAGGCAAAGGCTTTGACATGATCCTTCTTGATCTGGGCGTTAGCTCGGTGCAGCTGGATCGGGCAGAGCGGGGCTTTTCGTTTATGCATGATGGACCACTGGATATGCGGATGGATCAGACACAGGCCTTAACGGCGGCTGATATCGTCAACACTTATCCAGAAAAGGAAATCATTCGTATATTCGAAGACTACGGTGAAATGAGCAGTCGGGAGAGTGCGAAGGTGGCGCGTAGCATTGTGATTCGTCGCAAGCGGCAACGCTTTACGGATACGCTAGATTTAGCGGAAGTAATTCGCATTGCCATTGGCGAGCTAGACCACGGCAAATACCACAAAGTTCATCCAGCCACGCGGGCGTTTCAAGCACTACGCATTGCGGTAAATGATGAACTGGGGCAGCTGCGTGAGACTTTGCCGCTATTAGTACGCCTACTAAATAAGGGTGGGCGGCTGGCGATTATTTCTTTCCATAGCTTAGAGGATCGTATGGTCAAGGGCTTTATGAAGGATAATTCCGACGCCTTGGATGTGCCATTTACGAATTTGACTAAAAAGCCTATTTCGGGCGACGTTAATGATGTTTCCAATCCGCGTGCGCGTAGCGCTAAGCTTCGAGCCGTACTGAAAAAATAAAAAATAACAGAAAGGAGTGATTATGCCAATCAAAGTTAGCGGTCGTAGTTACACCCACAACATCAAGGTTCGTGTTGCTAAATAGTTAATTTGGCATGACGAATAGGGAACTAGCTCATCCACGTTTTGCTACGAGCTAGTTCCTAGCTCCTTAGTGTTTGGCTGAGGGGTATTAAAACAAAAACTTAACATAAACATAACTTTGCGTGTAGGGTTATGGCAACCAACTAGTAGGTTGATTGGTGTAATTCTACATGTAAAATGCGAGAACAAAATAGAAAGGACAACGAATATACATGGTATCATCACGACGGCAATTTGTATCGGCCAGAACACCGGTACGAGCAATGGGACGAAGTGGTGCAGCAGTGGCGGTAGCAAATTGGGGTAGGAATCAAAACTTAGTGCAGTTCAAATCAGGCAATAAGCTAGGGCCGGTGGCCAATGTAGTTACGGTACTGCTACTACTAGGTTTAATGTTCTTAATTTACGTAACTCAGCTATCTAAGACAGGTTCATTTAGCTATCAGCTGAATGACGTGAACGAACAGAAGTCAGAGCTAGCGGCCGAACAGGACAACTTAAAGGTTGAAAACGCACGCTTGCAATCGCTCAGTGCGGTAAAGAGTAGTGATGTTGCCGCCGCCATGACTACGCCAGTGGATACCGATTATACGGAATAGGATATTGAGCTAGCGAAAGACTTAAAAGTGCAATGAATAAAATAGGCGAGGACGGGGTCCTCGCCATTGGCTTAAGGTGCTAGGAGTCTAGCGTGGGAGTTAACCTTGGCGCTTGGGCTTGCGGCCGTCTTGGAACTTTTGCGATGAATTGTTCGGCTTGTGCCCCGATGCGCTGCCCTTGTGAGCCTGAAAACCTCGGTTGGTCCAACGCCTGCTCATAATTGCTCCTTGTTCGAAGTGCTGGCTCTCTGCTGTTTATTCTAAACGGCTGTCCAGATCGTTAGTTATTCTAATAGATATCTAGACCTAATGCAAGCATTAACGCTCTGGTGTTTAGTAATTTGTTTATGTTATTATGGTTGTAGCGAAAGGGGATATAACTATATGAATGGTAATCAATATAATAATGACTATCAGCAACCTAATAATGAAACGAGCGGCGTGCCTATGCCTACGCAGAGTAATCCGTTTGGACAACAAAGTGGCGGCTCAATGAATGGGTATAATAGCCCGAGTGCTACCCCAAAGAAATCAAATAAGGGCTTGATTATTGGTGCAGTAGTGGCGATTGTCTCCATTGTGGTAGCGGCAGCAGTGGCAGTTATCGTCTTTATGGTGATGGGCATTAGCAAAAAAGATTACCAAGAGGCCATCGATAACGGGAATAAGTTATATAAGACTGTGGAATCTGGCTCCGATGATATCGCCAGTCTAGAGTCAAAGGTAACGGCAAGTGGTGATAATAGCGCTACCTATAAAGAGTTGGCTGATAAAATGAGCAAGCTACTATCAGAGCTTGACAGCGATTTAGACAATCTATCTGATGATAAGGCGATTCAGAAGGATGAGGAAGCAAAAGCTAAATATGACAAGCTAGCTAAATCGTATAAGGACTATAAGTCATATATGAACGACGTGCGGACGGTCTATCTGGCGCTAGCCGATGCCAATAACGACATTGTAAAGGCGCGCGAGCTTAGCAACAACGCATCGAGCATGGATGAGATCCAGCAGATGATTGACTACGCCAATAGCGCTTCAACTAAGATGGGCGCAGTTAAGGTCAAGGACTCCACTGCTACCGAGGCACTAAAGTCGGTTAGCGAAGGCTATAGCTTGCTAGCTAAGGCGGGTGAGTTGGCTATGCAAGGCGACTCGTCGTACTACACGTCGATTACCCTGGCTAATAGCAAGCTATTGGGGTATCAGACTAAGTGGAGTAGCTTCATGATGAAGGGCAGCAAAAATGGTAGCGCCATGGAGGACGCTTATAACGCCCTAGGTAAATATCTAACTAGCAAAGTTAAATAGTAGGTAAGCACGTTTACTCGTAGGTTATGGTAAAAAGGAAGAGCAAAGCAAGCAGAGCGACGTTCGTGATGTGGGGGCTGTTTGCTATTCTAGCGGTGTTTTCACTGCAGCTCTTCCGTATCCAGGTGATTGACCACAAAAAATACATGGCTAAGGCCGACAGTATGCAGACGGACAGCCAGGTGATTAACCCAGCGCGTGGCCAAATCTACGTACGCGATACTGATGGTAATGTGGCGCCACTGGTACTGAACCGCACGGTCTATACGTTATTCGCTGACCCTACGGCCATTAAGGATTTAGATAAGGCAAAATCGTTAGTTCAGCGGGTAGTAGGCAGTCAATTGTTGGATGGCGCATTGGACAAATTAGGGGACACCAAGCGCCAGTATGTGGTGCTAGCTAAGCAGATTGATCAAAAGCAGGCGGAAACCATTAAGAAAGAGAACTTAGCGGGTCTGGGTCTACAGGCCACTACGCAAAGGGTGTATCCTGAGGGGACACTGGCGGCACAAACGCTGGGCTTTGTTAATGCTGATGGCGAAGGCCAATATGGTGTGGAGCAGTACTTAAACAAGCGTCTAAAGGGTACGTCGGGACTGCTGAAGACCGTGACAGATGTGCGCAAGGTGCCGCTGACTATTGGCGCTAATGACGTCAGTATTCCGGCTAAGGATGGCGAGAATATTGTCTTAAGCATTGACCGTAATATTCAGTCGCAGGCCGAAGAAGTGTTGGCGGCGGGGCTAAAGAACGCTAAGGCTACCACTGGTAGCATGGTGGTTACTGATCCGCAAACCGGGCGAGTGCTGGCGATGGCAAACTATCCGTCTTACGATCCAGCTAATTATCGCAAGGTGGAGTCGGCTAATGTGTATCAGAATAACGTAACTATGAATGCCTACGAGCCGGGCTCGGTGATGAAATTATTTACAGTAGGGGCAGGGCTGGATAGCGGTGCCATTACACCAAACTCAACCTTCTATAATGCCGGTTGTGTACAGGTCGACGACGCCAAGATGTGCAACGTTGAGCGCAACATTGATGGCCAGATGATGACGCCGATGCAGCTACTGGAATATTCGTTGAACACTGGGGCGGTGTGGGTACTGCAACAAATGGGCGGCGGTGAGATTAGCTTGGCAACGCGACAGAAATATTATAATTACCTGGTCAATAACTTCCGCTTTAATGCGCCGACGGGTATCGAGGTGGCAAACGAGGCGGATAGCGTGATCTATAAGCCAAACATGAACCGTGGTCCGCGGGTGTTGTATGCCAATATGACCTTTGGTCAGGGTGAGCAGCTGACGATGATCCAGGTGATATCGGCCTTTAACGCAGTGATTAACGGTGGCAAATATTACCAGCCGACGGTGGTGCTAGGTACCTACGATGAGGATTCGGGCAAGGTAACCGAGGATAAACCGAAGGTCGTGAGCCAAGCTATTAACGCAACAGCTAGCGAACAGTTAAAGGAGATGCTACAGCAAGCGCGCTACTTGGGCGCTAAGGGCAAGATTAAGGATAACGGATACTACGTCGGTGGTAAATCGGGTACGGCGCAGAAAATCGACCCGAACACGGGGGCTTATTCGGACACGTTGACCACTGGTACTTACATTGGTTTTGGCGCAGACAAGACGAAAACACCAAAGTATGCAATAATGGTACGTGTAGATGATGCCCATAATGGCGGATATTCCGGCTCGGCGGCGGCTCAGCCGATATTCGACACCATGAGCAATTTCATGATTCAGTACGAAGGAGTATCGAAATAATGAGTGAAGCATTACAAGAGCTGATTCCCTGGGTAACCAAGATTTTTGAATTAGGACTAGGGTCGTTCCTGTTGGCGATGGTTTTAACGCCAGTGTTTACCTATTTTGCTTATAAGTATAAGTTCTGGAAGCAGATGCGCCACGATGCGATGGGTGGCGGTGAGGCTAAGGTGTACGAGAAACTACATGCGGCTAAACACAAGCGCAATATCCCGACGATGGCCGGCCTGATTTTTGTGATATCGACCACTGTTATAACGCTGTGTTTTAATTTGAGCCGAGAGAACACATGGCTACCGTTAGCGGCGCTACTGTTGGCTGGTCTGGTGGGCTTAGTTGATGACATCATGAACATCCGCTCGCACGGCAAGGGGATCGCTGGCATGCGAGCGCCAGTCAAGTTTGCCTTAATTACTGCGATTGGCTTGATATTGGGCTGGTTCTTCTATGCTAAGCTCGGTATGCATTCTATTCATGTGCCATTCTTGGGCGAGTGGAATGTGGGCTGGTGGATCATTCCGATCTTCGCCTTTGCAGTAGTAGCAACCGGTAATGCTGTGAATATTTCGGATGGTCTGGACGGTCTGGCGGGTGGCCTGGCGGCCATTGGTTTCGTGGGCTATGCTATTATTGCGCTGCTAGATCATCAGTTCGGTCTGGCGGGCTTCTGTGTAACCATCTTGGGCGCCTTGGTTAGTTATCTGTGGTTCAACATTTATCCAGCGCGGTTCTTTATGGGCGACGTAGGATCATTTGCTCTGGGCTGCTCATTGGCGGTCGTGGCAATGCTAACTGATACGCTGTTTATTCTACCGTTTATTGTGATCGTCTGTGTAGCTGAAGTGATGTCGGATATCATCCAGATTACCAGCAAGAAGCTGCGTCACGGCAAGAAGGTATTTCTATCGGCGCCGTTTCATCATCATCTAGAGGCCAGTGGCTGGCCGGAAACTAAGGTGACTATGCGCCTATGGCTGGTGGCAGTGGTGTTCTGTTTTGTTGGACTGGTGCTAGCGCTGGCTGGAGGCAATATTAAATAATGAATCCACAGCGCGGTGGGCGACGCTATCGTTCGACTAGCAGTCAAGGTTGGTCGAATCGACAGACGTATACTGTAGGGCCTGACTTATCTCAGCGAGCTAGCCAGATAGGCTCTGACTTGTCTAGGCAAGCTAGTCGAGTGGCGAAAGATTTGAAGCCGTTAGCTAAGAGTGCGCTGGCGGGGCTAAGGCAGGCACTAAAACTGGACACTAAGCCAATTAAGTTGCCACGCAGGCATCGGCCAGACTATCTGATTCCAACCCTGATGATTGCATTGGCGGTGATTGGCTTTATAACTTTGTTCTCAATCATACCGGCTATTACTAAGGGCGATAGTAGTGAATCTAGTAGCTATATGCTTAAGCAGCTGATACTGTTGATAGCTAGCCTAGTAGCATTTGCATTTGCGAACCGTGTGCCGTTGGATGTTTATCGCAAGTTTAGCTTTGGTGTCTTTTTAGTGGGAGTGATTTTATGTCTAGCACTGCCGATTCTGGGACGTATGGGCGTGCCAGGCACGCTGTGTGCATTGGGCGCATGTCGTTGGTACAACATTGGCATCGGTACGTTCCAGCCGGCAGAGCTATTAAAGCTAGGTTCGGTATTATTTATGGCGGGGTTGTTTGCGACGCAGGCGTCACACGGTCGCATTGATACCTGGGACACTGTGTGGCGCTTCTTAGTCGTAATGGCGATTGACCTGCTGATCGTGGCTGGTCTGCAGAAGGACCTTGGTTCGGGCGTTGCCCTAGCAGCCATATTGTCGCTACAGCTATTCGTTTCGGGCATCGATAAGAAGAAACTGGTTATTGTGGGTGCAATAGTGTTGGCAATGGCCGTGCTGGCTATCGTAGTGGCGCCGCACCGTATGCAGCGGGTGATGACCTTTCTTGGTGGCGGCACTGAGGAAACTGATTACCATATCAATCAGGCGATGGTAGCACTGGGCTCGGGTGGCTTAACTGGCCGTGGTCTAGGTCAATCAGTGCAGGCCTTTGGTTGGTTACCTGAAGCAGTGAACGACTCAATCTTTGCGATTTATGGCGAGATGATGGGGTGGATTGGTGTAATGGTGCTGATACTGCTATTCGGTGGCTTGCTCTATGCTATTATTAACAAGTTCGACTATATCGAGAGCTATTTCTTGCGTATGGTAGTGGCGGGTGTGTTTGGCTGGTTGGCGGCACATGTGCTAATGAATATCGGCGCCATGACGCATATGATACCGCTAACTGGTATTACACTTCCACTAGTGTCGATGGGTGGTACATCGATGGCGTTCGTAATGTTTGCGTTGGGTGTGGTATTTTCGATTTCGCATTATACGACATATCGTCGAGTTGATGATAAAATAGATAGTGGAGAAAGCAATGAAAATTCTATGTGTTGGCGGCGGCAGCGGCGGACATATAACGCCCATCGTAGCAGTCATTAAGGAGATTGAGGCGCGCGAACCTGATGTAGAGGCGCGGGTTTGGTGCGATCGCAAGTTTGGCCAGCAGGCTAAGAACTTACTAGCTGGTGCTGGTGAAGAAGAAGTTCGCGTTAGTATTGTCCCAGCGGGTAAATTACGTCGTTATGCCAATTTACCCTGGTGGTATCGCTGGTTTAGCCCTTACCACATTATTCATACTCATATACCAAACCTAATTGATTTGTTTAAAATTGCAGGTGGCTTTGTTGCTAGCTTAGTCAAGCTGTTGGTATGGCGACCAGACGTTGTGTTCTGTAAGGGTGGCTATGTCTGTTTGCCCGTGGGTATCGTAGCGCATCTCTATAAAATACCGTTAGTAATTCATGATAGTGACACTGTGCCAGGGTTGACTAACCGGGTACTGGCGCGCTTTGCGACGGCGATTGGTACGGGTGCACCAGTTGAGAATTATCCTAGTTACCCAAAGTCCAAGACTAAGTTTGTGGGCATTCCAGTGCGCGATGAGATCGAGCCGGCGTCCGTCCGTGAGCGCAATGCGCTGAAGAAGAAGTTGGGCTTTAGTGTGCGGCGTCCGCTAATTATGGCCATGGGTGGAGGCTTGGGCGCGGCGGAAATTAATGCGGCGGTGGCGCAAAACGCCGCTAAGCTAATTGATAAAGGTGCAGATATCTTGCTGCTTTGTGGACGTGGCCGCTCGGTGGCGTTAGATCTGACCGATGAGCAGCTCGATCATATCCAAGTACAAGAATTCAGCACCGAGATTGCCGACAGTATGCGAGCTTGTGACTTAATGATTACTAGGGCGGGGGCGACTACTATGGCGGAACTTGCAGCTATCAAAGTGCCGACGATTATTATTCCATCGCCTTATCTAGCCGGTGACCACCAGACTAAAAATGCTATGGTGTATCAAAAAGCCGGTGCGGCGATTGTGATTAACCAATTTAAGCTGGAGAAGCAGCCAGCGCTACTAAGTCAGGCAATTAATCGCATCCTGAGCGATCCCGCAAAGGCTAAACAGATGGCGCAAAACCTCGGCAAATTTGCCCGTCCGAATGCCCTGAAGGATATGGCGGACCTAATATTGGGCGCTGCTGTGCGATAATTCAGGTGCTTGCGCTCACATCTTGGTTGTGGCAAAATATGAGTATGAATGGTGAGGGCAAAAAAGATACTGCTGCTATGTTTGACGAAGTGTCTAATTTGTCATCTCTAGTGGGGGTAGATTCTAAGGACAGTGGCGAATTAGCCAAGAACCAAAGCAATGCGTCAAAACCTTCTAAGCCAAAGAAATTGCAAACCTGGCTAATAGCGGGGGCTGTAGTGGTCGTTATTTTAATAATAGTGGTGGCTGTTGTCCTTTTGTGCAAGGGTAATCAACAAGCAGCTGAGAACAATAAAGTTGACGATAGCAAAGTTTGCTCGTCAGATATTATCAATGAATTTAATAACGCAATTTCCAATGACCAGTCTAAACTTCCGGGTATTGTCGACAAAATAAAAGGGCTAGATAAATACGAGAGTGACGTTAACTGTGTGTACATGATAGCATCAACATACATGTCGGAAGGTGATTTTGATAAGACCAGAGAAGAGTATAAAAGACTAAAAAAAATTAGTGAAGACGGCAAGTGGATTGATGATTCGGTATTGCATGTGGTAAACATGGATTCATTTGAGAGCTTTCTAAGAGGGCAAGAGTCAGTTGAAAACGAGAATATACTTATGAACAATCAGGTAACAACCGAGGCGACGACATCTAAATGAAAAAATACGTTATCGCTTTATTGTCGATTACTTTTCTAACTGTAGTATTTAGCAGTGTGTCCTATGCGAAAGTAGACAAAGCAGCTACGCATAAATCGAACGTCGAGACAGCTTTGTCGTCTGTTAAGAGTACTTGTAATAATTGGAATAATCCTGGAGGTTGGGCCTATATATCTAGTATAGTTTGGGTAGAGGACGCTACTACGGGGAAGTGGGGTGTTCTAATGGCAATGCCCCCTCATAACAACTATGCCAATGTTGAATACTGGTCGTTGGCTATGGTTTGCACTAAGAGCTCATTCGGTACAATATCAAGCAAGACAAAAACATATGGCGTCGATAGTCATCTTGAAGGGCTGGGCAGTTTTAGCTTTGGTAAGATTAACCCAGGCGGATATGCATTGTCTAGACATTCAGGCAAGGTTAATTTTAAAAACTTGGAGAGTGATAAGTGGCATTCTCTAAAGTATAAGACGACAGTTGAAGTTGTGTGGAATATTCCAAATCCAGACAAGGGCACGCGCACGGATGGGTATGGAACGATGTCAGTGTATTATACGATGGCTTGGAGTACATATCCATATACGTACATAGACAAGACAACTGCACAACCAGGTGACACCGTTACTTGGTCGCATAGCTACGACCAGGATGGTCCTGCCAGCACGGATCGAGATGTTGCACTTGGTACCAATCATAGTAATGGTTGGGGCAAGGGAGTATCGGGATATAGCTGGCATAATGGTAGCGAAGGATATAAGAGTGGAGGATCGGGTAACGGCGACCACGAGTTCTATAAATGGGGTAAAGGCACGATGCCGACAGACAATGATACTCGTCATAAGGCGTACGAGCGCTTAATTGTATCACAAGATCATGTGGGAAAGAATTTCTGCTCGGCGGCGTATACATCAGTAAAAGCCTGGGATAGCCTAGTGCCATATCGTGCTATGGCAAGGTGTGTCTATGTGCCATGGAACTGGTCTATCTCGGCAAAGACCACTATGAATAAGAGTGATAACCAGAACGTGGCTCCAGGCGACACAATTACATGGAACTACTCCTATAAACAGAATGGTCCAACCAAAACCAATAAGGACGTAGCTCTTGAGAGCAATAATAGCAGCATTAATGGCTGGGGAGACTCACAGGAGCTAAACAAGTGGAAGAGCGGTCAGTGGCCAACTAGTTGGAGTACCAGTAAATCCTATAAAGTCCAGCCAGATGACGGTGGCCAAAGGCTATGCTCTGAGGCTAAAGCCACGCCTAAGTCTCATGACGACAATGGCACTGCTTGGGGTGGCAATAGGTGTGTCAACGTACCTTGGAACTGGAAGATCGAGCTCCAAGGCGGTGTAGACAAGAGTAAGGCTAAGCCTGGTGACACGGTAACTTGGACCTTCAAGTACCGCCAGGCTGGTCCGACTATCACTAGCAATAACGTTAAGATCAGTACCTCGGGGTATGTGAATAAACAATATGAAAATTGGCAATCTGGTAAATGGCCAACTGAATGGATTACTAAGACCGAAAGCTACAGGGTTACGCAGAACGATGTTGGTAAGAAATTATGTCTCAAGCTAACGGCAGACGTCGCGAGTCAAAGCGGTAATAGCGCCAGCACTAATGACTACTGTGTCAACGTTCCTTATGACTGGGGTACTAGCCTACAATCGAAGTCACGTGTTGGCGCTAAGACGGGCGACCTAACGGGTGGCTTTACAGCTAATCGCAAGATAGCCTTACCGGATCAGCGGATCCAATGGGTGCATGATGCTAGTCAAGACGGTCCGACTGAAACTAATAGTGAAGTAAACTTCTACGTTAAGTATCGTTATAACTTTAATAACTACAAGACCACTGGATCAGTGGGAAAGTGGAATGTGGGTCGCTGGCCAACCAACTCTTATCCGTATACCGATAAAGTCTTTAATCGTATTCAGCTGGGCGCAACCGGCAAAAACGATGCAACACACAAGGTAACCCAAGATGACGTTGGCTACGTGCTATGCGAAAAGCTAACAGGCAGTAAGGCGGGCTACCGCAATGATAAATTCATCGACTATGGCGAGGCGCCCGAGGCCTGCGTACGTGCGCCGTATATGTACCGAGGCTGTACGGAGGCGACTGAAAAGGATTGTGCTGACGTGAAGAAAGACGATAACTGTGTGATGAACAATACATGCCCAAGTGGATCCAAGGTTAAGGAGCAAGGTCTAACACCTATTGTTAGCGCAGATACCGACGTTATTCTGCCCGGCGGAAGTTTATCGTTTACTTATGAAGTTGCGAACAACAAGGGACCAACCAAGTCGAATAGCTTTAACTATAGGGCCTATACCTTTGTGGTCGACAAGAATTCCACTATAGATACGTCTGGTCCCAAGGTCTATAAGAATTGGAGCGAGACGCAATGCTGGTACCGAGGACTTAAGCGTTGTAGAAGTGGCAGTATAGATAAGACCTTCGGATCGTTTGACTCAGTCAACGCTTACGATAAAGAGGAGGTGACTAGCGATAAGATATATGCCCGTGACTACTGGTCAGTAGAGCCTGGCGATCGAATCTGCAGCTACTTGGCAATAGATCGCTGGAGTGCATATGGCGATGAATATACAGATTACTACACTCCATCTGTTGTGACATCTAGCGTTAAATGTGTAGAGGTGGCTAAACATCCGCAGGCACACATTAGGGGTGGTGATTCTCGTGCCGATGGAAACTTTAATGGCTCTAATTATGGAAATGAGCAATTGCCAACCTACGAAGACCCAGATGCTCTCCCTTCGGGCACTAAGATTCTTGATTGTAAAGCTTCGGGGGCGGGTGCGACAGGACCTGATGCTCGTACGTTTTGCTGGGTGGATTGGTCGTCAGATAAAGGATTTAGTTTCGCCGATCCTAGACTCAAGAGTAGTAGTGGTATGCCAGTAGCCTTTAAGCTGAATGGTGGATATATTCTTTCGAATATGCGAATGGAATACACAAATGTCGACGCTACTAAGGATGTATTCAAGCTGTCTCAGAATGTGTCTGCTAGAAAGCACATGATGAATGAATATGCATTAAGTGGTGATATAGCATTTCCAGCTATGCATGGCAGAGGTAAGGAAATGGGAGTGAGATTTATCTTTGATAACGTTCATGCGGTTTCAGTCAATAGTGGTACTACATTGAACAACTGGGAAATGGCGTTTACGGACTCAGAGCTGATGAGTGGTACGCCAGGAGGAACTTACGAGGAAACGATTATAACTTCGAATAGGTATATCCAGAAGCTAGGGTACATTGGGAATAAAGATGAACGATTATCGTACAATATTAGTAACAAGATTAGCAATAGCTCCAAAGGTGGGGTGCTAAGGCTTGCTGGCGGTGGGCGTAGCCTTGATGCTAATGGGCATTTGGCGGGGTATACCATGGATAGCGAGGGCGCCATTGTGGCAACTAGTACTATGCCATCGCATTATGAAATCAATATGATGCAGCATCGACATTTGGGCATATCGTCAGTTGCCCTAGGGTTTAACCTGCCGTCTATGAAGAATGATCTAACGATTTACAATACCTATCGAGGCTCATTTACGCAGTATGGATTACTAGCCAATGGAGACATAAGGAACTTCGGTACGACGGGCTATACTACGGCCATTAGCAGCAATAGAAGGAAGGCGTGTAGATTGGCTTATGCCAATGCGCTTGCATCGGCAGACTTGTGCAGTGGTGAGAACCTAGGCAAATTTAGCGGGTCCAAACGGGGTGCGTCAACACCCAAGAGTGCTACTTCGTCGGTAACACTAAGTAACGGCAACCTAGCTACTCTATCTAGTGGCGTATATAAGGTCGACGGGGACATAAACCTTTATGGTCAACTTAAAGCGGGTGTTGACGCAGTAATTCAGATAAGTGGAACTGCTTATATAACAGGTGACATAAGATACCCAAATAATTACTCTAGCTTGAGCGATATACCATCTCTTGTGATTAGAGCGAGTAATATTCTGATAAAGCCAAATGTTACTAATATAGACGGCATATACATATCAGATGGTCCAGGCGGAAGAATACAGACCTGTGATGATAATGGTATTGTTGATAGGTCGGCGGGCTTGGGCAACGCTAAGCTCGGCATCAATGGCGCGTGTAACCGGCAGCTGACTGTTAGGGGATCGCTGATAGCCAATGGTAATGTGGATCTGTGGCGCACATTCGGTTCAGGTGGTGCAGCTAACCTAAATCTATATGACTCGAACTCGACTGCAGCACCATCGGAGATCATTAACTTGACGCCAAATACTTTCCTAGTGCCATACGCTCATAGTATGATGACTGGCAACGTTAAGACCTTTAAGCTGAAGAGCGCTGTACAGGTGCCAGTGCGGTACTAAGGTTGGTTTGTAGTATAATATAACCAGCTTATGATTAAATTTGGCAAGGCTAGGGCAAGGCAGGCTAATGGTCGCTCGCGACAGACGGATGATTCCAACTTTAACTTGTCGAGCTATCGGCGTGGCACGACACTATCGACATTTCAGTCAGCGAAATCCGAACAGTCTGAGCGTATGCGCCTACATCACTTGCGGCAGCTCCGCCGTCGAATTGTCGCATTGATAGTGGTACTACTGGGCGTTGTGGCCTTTGGTGTAGCATTACTACTGCAGTACACTGGTAGCTTGTCTGGTGTGAAGACTAGTGATGGAGTTGCCTTGTCGACAGCCGATCAGCAACGCTATATTGATATTGTCAACAAATACTATAATCAGAATAAATTCGATCGATTCAGCTTTGTGCGGCGCAATAGCGTACTGAGTGCTTTTGTAAAAGAGCAGGCGCCAGAGGTAGCGGAAATTAAAGTGCGTTCCTCGGGTATTATGCAGAGTAGTTTGAGTATTGAGTTCCGTCATCCCGTGGCACAGTGGAAGAATGGAACTAAGGCTAGTTTTGTTGACGAGTCTGGTGTAGTATTCGAGCGTAACTATTTTACTGAGCCAACATTATCTATTGAGGACAATAGCGGCGCCAAAGGTGCGGACGGCATGGCGGCGTCATCTAATTTCTTGAGCTTTGTAGGGCAAACGGCCACAGCTTTACAGAAGCAGCAGCTACAGGTTCAACGAGTGGTAATTCCGCGCGGAGCAGCACGCTATGTAGAATTTTACCTGGCTGGCCGTGACTATCCATTTAAGGCGCAGATTACGCGAAACGCTACTTCGCAGGCGGCGGATATTGCTGCTATGGTCCGCTATGTTGACAGTAAGGGTATTAGGCCATCATATATCGATTGCCGCGTAACTGGTAAGGCGTTTTGGCGTTAGGCTATTACCCAGATTAAATATTATAGGTACTCTTTCTTTGGCCCTTGTGCTTGAGCTCGCGGTGACGTTTGTTGATGTACAGGGTCTCGGTGCTGCGACTAGGGCTATTGACTTGGCTGTGTGGGTCTTCCATGCTGATATCGCGCAGATCTATGGCGTATAGCTTACCGTGATCGCCTTTAGCGTTGACGATATATTCGTGTGGCAGGTCGGTCGGTCGCTTTGGGTATATGGAGTGCTGCCCGGCGGAGGAATATCGGTTTACTTGATAGGACTGCTCATTGGTTATTACTTGTCGGAAGGCGTGCCGCTCGCTCTTAGTAACCCGCAACCGATAACGCCTCTTAATTAGGATTTGTATGGCTGCAAACTGAATTAGAAATTCGGTATTGCTTGGTTGCCATAATGAAATATCCTTGTCGCTTTTAATGCTATTGGAATAGCGATCAACGGCTAATAGGTTGTCTGGGTCGACGGCAATATCATGACGCAATGATTCGCCTTTACGCAAATCATTGGGATCAGGTGCTGCGCCAGTTTGCCAGGCATTACTGAGCGATACGACGTGATCAATATCTAGCATGCGGGCGACACTATAGACATCCTGTAGATGATAAATATTTCCATCGTAGGGGTTATTTAGCTGTCCGCCGCTAACATTGGTGAGATTGGGGTCGTTCTCGCGGCCGAAAGTGTCCTTGGGAAAATAGCGGGGACTATGTTTGACGTCAATTAGGTCGCGCTCTAGAATGCGCTGGCGAAGCATCTGACGGGCAGGCACAGATTTGCTGCGCGGCACATAAAAGTCATAGAACATATCGCGAGCATTGCGGCCTTCTGGTAGAAGTAGCTGCATATTGGGAAAATCATTACTGAGGGTTTGCAAATCGGTATCAAGTACTGATAGGGCAAACTGCCCGAGAGCGCGCTTATCGGTCACGGGTAATTCGCGTTCGCGTAATAGATTATTGCTAACGACGTCTTTTTCGGTTAATTTCATCTATTTATATTATGATAGATTGCCACCAGACACGCAAGCATGAGCAACTTGACATTAATAGCTAAACATGATAGTATAATTTCAGTGCCAGTTGTGTAAGGCTATATGCCAAACGTAATTGGTTGAACATTCCAAATCTAGCTTAAGGAGCAATGATTAATTATGTCAATGTGCAAAGCGATTCTCAGCTACAACGAATACACCAGCAAATGCACGAATTCGGCAACAGGTATCGGCGAGTACGCTGAATACTGCTTAGCCTGAGTCGAAACAACTTAACTATATAAAGGTTTTGTCATTAGAAAGGATAAGTGAATAATGGCCCGTTGTGAAGCAGTGATTGCTGGTGATACTGGGCATAACCACGTTTCAGCATATAAAGCTGTCGTTTTGGGTGATGGCAAGAGGCACTATCTGTGCTATTCCTGCTACAAGCAGTTTATGGGTGTGCCATCTATGTCTAAGAGCCTGACGATTCGCAAACTACCATTCGATGGCATGTCCGTCATGAAATGTAACCAGCGTCGAGCTGATCATGTTAAGCCTGGATTGGGCGACCTGAATCAGTGGGGCTCTAATCCTCATTTCACGAACAGTAGTGCGGGGATTGGTCTTAATGGTGAAGATCTCAGTACCTTCAGGGTACCGTCTGACCTCAGAACGTTTTTACTAACGACGAACTCGCGCAGCTATTAGCAGCGCAAAAATAATCGGCTCCCTAGCTGATTCCAGGGCGACTACTGAACGTAGTCGCCCTAAACTTTTGTCCAGCTTTATAAACATTGACAATTTTACGTATATTATAGTATTATATGAGTGCAATTATTCAGAGGTGGTGTCTGTAATATTTGAGCCCTTTTAATAGGATAATTATTGTTAGGCTTACACTTTCTGATCTAAATTTCTAGTCATCAGTTAAGGAGGTCTTCTGATGAGTAAGCAATGCGATGCCTTCCTTTATGGTGGCATAAATAAACCAGAGGGAGAGCGCTGTATAAGCCTCGCAATGTGGGGCCGTGACGATAAGGTTAGGGGAAATTATTGCTTCTATCATTACAAAATGATATGTGGCTATCTTAATCCGGTACAGAGTACATACTACTTTCCGAGGGATGGGGAGACTATAGTTCATCCACCTAAAAAAAGTACCTCTAAAGTTTTTGTGCCTTCTTACATGGACAAGAAGCGCTCTAGCCAAGCCAGTGACGATAGCCCAAACCAGCCTAATTACGCTGATTTTGGTATGTCCGACCTGATTATAAAATGAGTGCTATTTACCAGATAATTATCCCGTAACCTATAATCAGCTGCCTCATTATGAGGCAGCTTTTAATTTTTGCCTTAGGTATATATGCTATATGCATCTGATAGATTATGAGTATTAGGAGTGTAGCAGGGGTGGCAAGGGTGTTTGATAGTATATTACATAATAAAATTGCAAAAAGTCAAATATTCAGGTTGAAGCCGTGACGTCAAGGTGGTAGGGGCGTGAAATAAATAAAATAATATAATAACATAAATATTAAATATTGCAAATTCAGCAACGGCGGCTACTAAATATGATTGCTTTTTTGTGGATAAGTTCTCGGGATATCTGAACATAGCTGCGCAACGGTCGGCTGTAAGGTATCGTGGTTAATAAGTCGACATTAGATGGGTTAAGTGTCTAAATTATAATTAATTAGTGATTTTTGGGAATTTTCGGGGGATGGCTAAAAATAATTAAAATTAAATTGTAGCTAATTATGCATAAGGCAGCATTAGACCTTATGGGTCTGCCCCGAAAATATTTTTAATTATTTTTTTGCGTTAAATATGGACGCTTAAGTAGCCAGGCTCAAAATCAGCCATTTTTGAGCGTCTCATCTGTTAAAACTCCTTAGGGTTCGTAAAAGATATATTGTGCGACGTTACGACTGTAACCCTATCCAACTCTCTTCCTTCCTATATCCATATAGGTTTCTTTTCTGAAATGGCGACTTTACTATGAATGTTGATAAGCTCTAAAGTGTGATGTGAAGTGTCATGCTACTTATTGCTGCTGTATTTTGCTGGTTATTTGATTGTATGCTTGTTCTAATGTCATGAATCTCACTCAAAGTCCCCTGCTTAGTCAGCCCTCCTGTAGATAGGCATATAATCCTATTGTATAATCGTAGAGCAATGCAGAATAATACAGCTGACATTGCAAGGCTATTCTCCTTGATGCCGACCCATACGCGGAAGCTATACAGAGCAATACAGCCGGCATTACAAGGCCTACATGTAAATCGTAGAGTTGCTCCATGGTGTCAAAAAATTGTGCGACATTAAAATAGACGCATAGCTATACGTCTTATGCTTAAAATGGAAATTAAAAATGGCCCCGAAATTATTCGAGGCCATTGAGTTTAATTGAAATGGATTGCTTGGTTATACGAAGGCTTAACACTGTTGTTTTGTATCCTGGAGAATACTCTTAATTCGTTCTGAGAACCTTATGGCTTTGTCTGTTCTGAGCGGAAAGTGGACGAATGAATTCTCGCTAGTATTATTGTTACTTGGCTTTATGTAGAACCAACCAAATGTATCGCCGTAAGTAATACTACGTCCGTCGAGTACTACATCTCTTAGAAATTTGTAATCCTCCTCGGTGTCACTAACTTTATAGAAGACTTTGATGACTTGATCTTTAGTATCGTTGTCTTCGGCTAGTTTAAGCTTAAATTCTAACGGGCGTCGTGATATCAGCGGATGTCTCCAGTTTAATTTAAACTGTTGCGCTAGCGCGCTGTAATTGGCGCCATGATGGCTTATGTTATATATGTTATAGTAGCGGTGTGCTTGGCACAGATCATACACAAGCGCAATAAATATCGCTAAATAGACTATTGTTTCGCCAAGCTCTGAATCAAGCTGCCACACAAGGCAAAGACATAGAAATAGTATGAAATACTCATGTGTGATACGAGAACGTAATTTTATATAGCGGTCATCGGGCTTGTTATGCGTACTACATAGTACATGTCGCCAGAGCTTGTGTCTTACGATAAACGTTAGACTGTTGTCTATCCCCGTAATGGAACTGCCTGCATCATCTTGATTTATCACGATAAACTCCTTTTCAATTGGAAGATACTTCCCTGTTACCTGATGGGTAGGGGACTTTAATATTATATAATGATTATCTTTATTTGTCTATAGAATTAAGCACACGGATCACCATGGTTAAGGATATTAAACATTGTGTTTGCTTCATCTGGTTGTACCGTTAACCAGTATTTTCGCTTGATAGCTACTTGGCGTACAGCAAACATATAAGTGTTCCTATGTGGTCGCCACTTATCAATGGTCAATGCGCCCTTGTCCTTGTTTGCCGCCTTGCTAACCATAATATTTTCTAGCGGGTCAACATTGAACTCTTCTCGCGCGTCCTGGCTAAGAGCCCAACCGCCACTACCCCATGCGTCTCTGAGCGATACTATATGATCGCGTTCCACCTTCGTCCTGACGGCGTCTATACCGTTTAGATACACTTTGTTGCCCGTATATGGACAAACTAACAGCTGGCCGACCACCTGGCCACAGGCGTCGAGAGCAATCCTCGATAGGTCGCGCCTGAGTAGCATCTGGCGAAACTTATATTGCCTGACCCAATTGCCGTCTAGTTCTGCTTTGGTCGAGAATCTATCTCGATTAAATGAAAAATATCGCCCCTGTGTAGGCGGGGCGATAACAAGATCATTAAGGGCGGATAGTGCTAGCTTACCTAGATATTTCTTTGTCTTAGGGTTTTTATCCTCGAATAGCTCGGGGCGCAATAAGTCTTTCTCCATACCTTTATTGTACCGTATAATAACGCATTCGATAATATAATCGTTAGAAATTAGAATAGCCCTGGCTATGTAGCCGGGGCTATGTGTAGTGATTGAATTTTTATCGATCGCTTAGCTGACGATGTTCTTTATACGTCTGGATATAGCTTTGGCTATGTCGGTATTAAGCGGAAAGCAAATGAATGCGGTGCCGCTAGGCTGATGCTGCTTGGCATGCTTGCCGTCCATCATGCCGTTGGTGATAATGGATGGCCCTAGCCAGGTATTATGCCAGCTACCATAGTACTGGGCAATGTAAAACCACCTATGGTCGTTGGACTCGCCGCATATGGTATAGGTACGATCGAGCACTAGGCTTAGTTCGATATAGCGGTCATTGCCTCCTTGAGCACGATACCTGATGTCAACAACGGGTTCACTAGTGTCGGGGTCTTTAGATACACCAACGATAAACTCCAACTTTTGCCACGAGAACAGCGTATGGCTCCAGCTGCTATTCAAAGGCCAAGTTAGAGCCTCTAGGTCAGGATTAAAGCGTCCGGTATAGTAATTATAGGAATACCGGACTAGCCAGAACATGACGACTAGGCTGAGCGCAAAAATTATGACAGTTGCCAGACTGCCATATGTCAGCGTGTCAGCCTGGTGGTCGGACATGAATGCTATGCTGGAAATTAGCACAATTGCGCTAACTACTTCGCCGAGCATTAACCAATAGTTGGTTTTGACTCCACGTGCCGTGCGCATGATATCTAGCCAGCGGTGTCGACTGACGGTGTAGGATATGGTATTGCCAGAAGATTGCGGCATGACTACTCCCTTCAAAAATGAAAGCTACTCCCCTACCACTTTGGCAAAGGTATTTATATTATACAATCATAACCAAATAATGTCCATAGTAGCTGTGGTATCGTTGGTCTATGTATCGTATAATGTGGCCAAGTTGATTAATAAAAGAAATTAGCAAGGTAAATAAATGTATTTTGAAGATATGTTAATGTGGGGAGCTATCGGCGTAGCCCTACTAATTGGAGGATTATTGATAGTGTGGCTATCGCGACGGGTGCTGACGCTAAGTGAGCGAGTTAATGCAGGAATAGGCGATTCTCTCACTCAGCCATATAAGAGCTTGTCCAATAGGACTAAGACCATGCAGGCTTGGTACATTATCGGCTGGGTAATTGCAGCCTTGGGTTCAATAACTCTAGCGTATCAAGTAATATTCCCACTGTTGGCGCTAGGTGTGCTGAGTGTGTTAGCGGAGATACTGCGATAGAAGTCTTATTTAGTAGAAATGCGCGAAGCGCTAACCATATTTTGCACCCATCGTTAGATGTGGTGTAAAATATCGTTATAGCTCCCTGACAAATCAGATAATGGTATAATTTGGCGGTGGTGATATCGGTCGCCACCTTCGTTATAGCTCCCTGACAAATCAGATAATGGTATAATGACTTTCTTAATCTTGCCCATAATCCCATCGTTATAGCTCCCTGACAAATCAGATAATGGTATAATAAAGCCCAATCCTTAAAAGCGTATGTTTTAGTTATAGCTCCCTGACAAATCAGATAATGGTATAATAATGAGCCTGGCAAACGTCAAGAACTGCCGGTTATAGCTCCCTGACAAATCAGATAATGGTATAATTACTTGATTTGTAAAAACTCTCATCAGTATGTTATAGCTCCCTGACAAATCAGATAATGGTATAATTTGGCGGTGGTGATATCGGTCGCCACCTTCGTTATAGCTCCCTGACAAATCAGATAATGGTATAATATTGTAGTATAATATAAGGGAACTTGTAGGTTATAGCTCCCTGACAAATCAGATAATGGTATAATTGGTCGGCAGGAGCGTCTTAAGACTGTCCAGTTATAGCTCCCTGACAAATCAGATAATGGTATAATAACATAACAATATCGACAACCTGACTGCAGGTTATAGCTCCCTGACAAATCAGATAATGGTATAATTGTACGTGTTTTGTCGGTCATGTCGCTATTGTTATAGCTCCCTGACAAATCAGATAATGGTATAATTCGTAAACTCAATTTATGGTATATGTGGTAGTTATAGCTCCCTGACAAATCAGATAATGGTATAATACGTCGCAAGGTCTGGTACGTCCTCGTAGGGTTATAGCTCCCTGACAAATCAGATAATGGTATAATTTAAAGTTCTCAATACCAATCGACCCTATGGTTATAGCTCCCTGACAAATCAGATAATGGTATAATTTGGCGGTGGTGATATCGGTCGCCACCTTCGTTATAGCTCCCTGACAAATCAGATAATGGTATAATGACTTTCTTAATCTTGCCCATAATCCCATCGTTATAGCTCCCTGACAAATCAGATAATGGTATAATTATTCAGCACGGCAATCATCAGTCAATCGGGTTATAGCTCCCTGACAAATCAGATAATGGTATAATCCAGTACTTTACCGAGACCCCGCCACCCAAGTTATAGCTCCCTGACAAATCAGATAATGGTATAATGGTTACGTAGATAATGAGGGTATCCGTTGGGTTATAGCTCCCTGACAAATCAGATAATGGTATAATACTTAGCTAAAAGCACCCCTGTTAAACGGGGTGCTTTTGCTTTATTTTTTACTAAAGCAACGCTTAGTCTGACGAATTTTATCATGAGAGGCAATAGCTTAACCTGAATAGAAGTAATATGCATGATATAATATCATCGGCGTAAAGCATAAGCGCTCTAGCTCATTCGGTGGACAGTAACGTTTGAGCGGAAAGGAGAATGCCTATGAAGAAGTTACAATTTGTAGTCAAATTTCGTCTGTTGGGCATGCTTATCGTGATTACACGTAAGTAACCGTGGCAAGCGAATTGATTCCGATCCAATCGCAAACGGCTTTCCGTTGAGCCACCAAAAATTCCCTACCACGTAGTCTTAGCTGGTAGGGATTTTTGGTCGAAGTTACAATTCGCTTATCTGTATTGTATCAAAAAGCATAGTGAAGTCAATGTTTAGAAGAACGATAGCTGTTGACACTGACTTGCCTGCTCTTGCGCAGTCTTCTCGCCAACTAGCACCTTCATGTTAGCGTATTGATTCTCGGTTACCATTAGAAAGCGTACTGATCCTGTATCGGGTGCAGCTTTGCGACATCTGGTTAGATGCACCTCGGCATTATCGCGATTGGGGCACAAACGGGCGTAGACGCTATACTGTAGCATATCGTAGCCGTCATTTAGTAGAAAGTTACGAAAGCGCGTAGCTTCACGCCGATCGCTCTTTGTGAACGTTGGCAAATCAAATAATACCAAAACTCTCATATAACGGTAATTCATATTAAATTATCAATTAGGAGATTTTCGGTAGAATCAATTTACCAGCATCGTCGGTATTGATAGCATCGATTAGACTATCGACGACTACTTCAACGGCGCGCCGCACCTCAAACCTCTTGCCATTAATAATAACATATTTATTTATAATGTCAAGTATAGCGTGGCGATCGTCAATCGACAGATTGGCGTCGGCTTCGTCGCCGATATGGCTAGTGTAGACGTTGTCTAGAACGTAAATATCACAGATCGCACGAAACGGTTCGATTAGATCGTCGGCGAGGTTGAAGCTGTTGAGCTCACTATGATGGAATAACCCCTGTGATGGTATCAGGCCGCGGGCGGCAATGCTACGCGCTACGGCACTGCGAACAATGGCGTAACAATAATTTAGCGCTGAGTTGTACCACATGGGTTTGCGACGCGTGCTGTCATCGAGTAGCCTAGCAAAGTAAATACGGGCGGCGATGGACTCGCGGTTATCAGTATCGCCACTTTTAACTTGATGGGACAGATCGTCTAGTTGCCCTGCAGCTTCGTCGTGATGGAAATGCCGCAGTGCTTCGGCTTGATTGATAATCTTTTGGATAACGATGCGACGCCATAGTTGCTTACGTAAGGTGCTACTCATTTCGATCTGCTGCTTGGAAATTTTGGCTTGGCGTGAATGCTGTGATAGAGGTAGCAGTTCGCCGCAAGGTAGGTGATGGCTATCGCAGACAACAGTGGCGATATTATTGCTGGCTAGCTCCCCCAGCAGATTCAGCGTTGTAGTCACGGCATAGTTATCAAGAATTAAAGTGTCGATATCCTCGAGCGGGATTCGAACCTCTTGATCCTGCTGGATAACTAGCTTGCTGTCCGCAAGGGATAATTCAGCAGGATTGCCGATATACACTGAACGCCAGGCCATAACCTATTCCCACTTGTAGTTGTCGCCTAGGACGTTAATGTCGAGACGCTGGATTGTAGTAGCTGATCGCGGCGCTACTCTGTACGACATAGCATTGCCCGAGGATAGATGTGGCTTTAGCCATATTTTGCATCCTGAAATATCATATGCCATATAGTAACCTTGCTCTAATTTTTTGCATCCGTTCTTATCTATGTATTCTAGTCTCATATAATCATTTGGAAATAGTTCGCACACTTTATCAAAGCTGTCGTCAATAAACTTTGGGCCCCTCTTAGGTTCGGGCAGGATGCGTTTTGATCCCGTTTTGACCTGATGTGCGTAAATTGGCACGAAGAAATGCTCAGTCTTGCCCTTCTCGTTTATGCGTTTGTAAACATCTAGGCGAATCATGCTACCGTTGTTAACGTATGCCTTGCCATTATTGACTAGGAAGCCGCTAGTATCGGGATTTTTGCTGTAGACCTTAATGGTGGATACAGGCGATAGCGGCCGGCCATTTTTGTCGAACTTTTTGTTGTTCTTATAAACCGGCTCGGCAAAAGCCTTGGCCGGGTCGTTGCCGTTTTCTGCTAGACGTTTCTTCAGCTGGTTGTATAGGGCTAAATCACTTTCGGGTAGCACGGAGCTATCTAAGGTCTTTAGGTTTACTTTATTTAATTCAGTACGGACGGTGCGCATGCCATTTTTGGACTTTGGCGAGCGAACTGTGTCTTTGTTCACCGAGCCCTTACCTCTGCGCTTAGGCATACGGCTGACAAAGATGGGGTGGATAGAGTTCTTAAATTCTTCGTCTTGGTCCTTGTAGATGTCGCGGAACTGGTCGCGCCAGGTAGCCAGGCTGTCACCTTCCTTCGGTTGACTCTCGCGCAAGTCTAGCTCCTTGGTGAACTCGGGCCACGGTAAGATGTCTTTGCTGGAAATGTATTCTACGACTTCGCCAGTAGTCTTGTCCACGGCGGTTTTAGTGTCGATGGGTAGGTATTTGGAGACCTCACGCCACTGGTTGAGCCGGGACAGTCGAGCAATCGTACCTTGCGTAGTTAGTGCAACAATGGTGGCGTCGACGCTGTGGTGCAGACAATCGGCATCACGGTCTTTATGGGGTATGCCCCAAGCACGGCGGAAGAAGGTAGTCACCTGGCCTGCTGGAGTGACAATATGTTGGCGGCGCTTGTCGTCGGGATCGCTATCGTCATACTTCTCGAACTTCAGGTGTCGACGGAGATATTGCGCTAAAAATTTTTCGACATAACGTGTGTCGTTAAGTGCACGAACATTCCAATCTTCCTTGGGCAGCGTTTCGGCGAGTAGACGCTTCTTCTTGTACGGAGATAGCTTAGGGTTGGTGTTGACTCGAGTGCAGAATTCGGGCCAACGGTCGGTGTGTCCCCAAGCCTCGAACGGCGTCATGTTGCGCTTATCCTGGTTTTCGTGATTTAGAACCAGTGCCTTATTGGCGCGGCTATCGTTGCCACAGCGGCTGAACGGAATGATATGGTCGATTTCACAGTAACTGCTGTCATCAAAGAGGCGATTTAAATCAATGGGCTCGCCAGAGTATAGACACTTGCCGTCCTGCTCTAGGTAAAACTTGAACTTGGAAATCTGTAGACCCGTTGGGTTGACAACATGAAACTCTTCTTTCAGCCGCGTAACGATTTTCTCGTTGACGGCAGCGTTGTCGTCTTGCTCTTTCTTGATCCTCTGGCGATCTTTGAAATTCTTAGCCAGTTCCCCTGCACTCTCAACGCCAATACGCATGGGTGAACCGTATTTATGAATAATGGCGTTAATCACCTTAATAGTCTGGCTAATAGCGCGCTTTACAATCGGGTTAGTAATCTGATTCTGCTCGTCCTCGTTAAGCGGTGGTAGCTTTAAGCTATTACCAGATAGCTGCTGGTTGAACTCATAGCCCGCAAGTATTACAGCTTTATCGTAAGTATTGCCCTGTAATATAAACGGCGTGATCTTGCGGATAGCTTTAGCGGATAGATGGGCAAAGCCAGAATATGATAGCTGCATTAGATTAGAGATAGTTGTGTCGGATAGATTGACGGGCGCTCCACCAAAGGTTATCAGGCCTCTTAGCTCTTTCTCGATAGTAGCATCATCCTTGTTGACGGTCAGTGCTTCGCCAATATAGTCAAATAGGTCGATGTCAGCCTCAATCTTAGTCCAATCCGCAGGCGTATCCTTGGCTGCCTTCTTAACATCGTGATAGAACTTTAGCTCGGCGAAAGTGTTCTTCTCTTTCGCGTTATGGTCTTTCTCGTACTCCTCGCGCTTGGGCTCTTTGCCGCGAATGTAGTCAAAGCTAAAGTTGTTATCGTCTTTATGTCCTAAAACTTCGCGAATGGCGCGATATGTTACTTTGCGCGTCGCCTTGCATTTATCGATGCAGGCTTGAATCTGTTCGGGCGTGAGCTGAATCTTTTCCTTTATGGCGCCGTCCTCGTCGCGGTGGCTATAAGTCAAATGTGATAAGTCCTGAGCCAAGCGAAACAGTTCAAAGGTGTAGCTGGCTTTCTGGATGCGAGGCTGTCCCTTCTCGTAGGGGCACTTGCCGCGCATCTTCTTAATTAGAGCTGGCGTCATAAATGGGCGTTGATAGAACAATCCATTCTTATTGCCCTGCTCTACGTCACCCAACAGTAATAGTTGGATGTTCTGGTCGGTTAGAGCTGGATAGAACTGTTGCTGCTCGGTTAAAATTTGGCGAATCTCGGCCTCAAAATTAGCACGGATAAAGGAGTTCTGATAGCTTGTACCTTTGTTGCGTTTGTGTGTGCTAAACTTTGGGTCGTTTAATAGTGCAGAGCCGACGGTCTTATAAGAATTTAGCAAGACCTTGTTCTCATTAATGGCAGTGAGTACTTTCTTGCCGTCGCCTTTAGTATCGTTTTCTTCAACCGCTTTGCGATTGGATTTATAGCCACGTCGCTTGGCAATGTGATGAAGTGCGACGAAGAGCTCTTCGGGCGATAGCCGCTCAGTAAGGCCTTTCTGTCGTATGACATATGGATCGAGCTGTCCTGCATGTGGCGTAAGAAGTTGCTCGATCTGTTGATCGGTCAATAGGCTATTCTTAACAAAGAATTGCTTTAGGTAATTCAGACGCTGGCGACGGCGCTTCAGGCGTCGGCGTGCGCTACGAGCGGTACGTCGTGGTACGGCTAACGATTTACCATCCTGTGGATCTTCGGGCTTCTCGAAGATGCGGACGCCTAAGTCCTCTATGCGATTTTTGTCCAAGTTAACTACTGACCAGCCGATTGATGTCGTGCCGAGGTCTAAACCTAAAGCGTATTTCATACTGACATTATACCAAAAATATAGCCGGCCGTCGCCGACTATATTATGTTGCAAGTTTTCTAAACTCGTATTGCGGTTGGTGTACAATCTGTACAAGATGACTAAGAGTCAGTGCTTTGCGTAGAACCGCAGACTACTTATTATAGAAACCTGTGCAAATCAGATAATGATACAATTCTTACTTAAGGAACTGCACTATTAGTATAGCCTAAGCCCCCCTGCTCTGCAATCTGTACAAAACCTCTATAATGTGATATTATACATTTAATCCGCCAACGTTGGTGGTTCGCAATATTCCTACTAGAGAAAGAGGCTATAATGGAAACTAGCGTTGAGTCAATCAAGCCTACTGATCATGCGCTGTACCGACATGTTCTAGAGGAGATGTTCACGGGTGACCGCTATATCGCCAAGGTGTGCATCATGAATGATCAGAATCGGACGCAGGTTTACATTATTGATTTACTGTCGGTGGAACGCCTATATAAACGTGTTTCATCGGGTAGCGGCCATCGAGTGTTGCATTATTTCTTGCGCCCAGTGATCGAGTTCTACTCGACCGCCGAGACGTTCGACGAAATTAAGCAGGAAATCTTGACTCAACTGTCAGGGTACGACCCTAAGTGGCCAGAGGCGCAGCTGGCCGAGGGCTGCTTGTGTGTCGAGTCAAAGTGTGTCAATGAGTTACCGCATGATCATGAATTTGAGTATGATGTTGTGATCGACAGTAGTAAGCTGCAACAGGAATATCCTGCGTCTGACCGTGAGCTATCGCACCAGCCGCGGGACTTGGACGAACTCAGGCCCGTGCAGGATATGTCCGATACGGCCAACTAGCATCGCCCTCTTATCTACATCACCCCGCTTCGCCGGGGTGATTTACTTTTCTCTTGGCGGATTGACAGTTATGGTATAATAAAGGATATATGAGTGAGGAGACTGGGGTAAAGAAGGCTAACGGTAGCGCGTCGGCACTACCACCGCGTACCTTCGAGGATTTGATGTTGACGGTGCGTAACTACGCCCGTGGACTACGTAATTTAGTGAAGTTTATTGACACGAAGGACGCGGTGGAGCTAGCGATTCGTCGGGCGAATACTGATAAATATTATACGAACTTTCGTTTTATGAAGAATGGCAAGAGCCATCGCGATCGTCATTCGATTTATATTACTAGCGAGTATGGCGGTAAGGCAATTTACAATGTGGACACTTGGCGTGACGGCAAGTGTCTGAAGCTATTGAAATACAATGATAGTCAACGCTGCTTGCAGGTGGTGTTCGATAAAATTGCCTACTATATGGCAGTGGATTACGAAATATCTAACCACTCGGCCGCCGATGGTAAAATTAGCGAAGAAGACATCACTAAGCGCAAGATCGAGATTCTGTACAAGATTTCTAAGCGGTTTGGTAAGAATGCTGAGCTAAGCGACCTGACGCCTGATGCACCTGATTTCCGTGACGCCTATAGCGACAATTATAAGAAGGCGGTGAATTACGAGATTAAGCACCGCATTAAATATCAGGATACACGCCGTGTAGTGTTCGAACGGCTACAGAAACTAATGGACGAGATTTCATCTGACTACGGCGCTTATGCGACGGGTCGTATTGACGCAGTGCTAGCTGAATACCCCTACGACGACGCTAGTTTTGCTGAGGCGGATGTGATTGACGAGATTAGAGGCGCAGCTAACCAGATCAAGAATATTGCCACGGTGGATAGCGACTTATTATCGGTTAATGCTAGCGATGGTCGTATGGTACCCTACGTCTACTTTACAGGCAGTGGCGCTAGTGGTAGTTATCTATTCGAAGCCAAGAACGATACTGATAACAAAGTCTTGTACAAGCTGTCCTATCGTGAACCAGGCAACAACCGCGTGGTACTATCAACTGATAATCCCGACGAACTAGTCTATACAATTTTCGACACCATGAAGGGTGCTAAGGACTCGATTGCTGAGGATGCGGGCTATCGGAAGCTAATGGGCGACTTGACGCAGAATATTGCCGTGGACTCATCGAAGTTGATGTCTGGCGCAGACGAGTCAGAACAGACCGAAGCCGAGGAGTCAGAATCTGGTGAGAGCTTAGAACCAGAGCGTCCTGCGCGTGAGCTATCCTTTACAGAGAAGAAGCGCTTCACCAAAGAGGTGCGCAACGCTCAAGCTGACCTAGTGTCCCTGGCGTTAGAAGCAGTAAAGCAGAGTAGCCCGTCCGACGTCTATGTTTACTTGATGATGGAGGGTAACCTGATATCCTATAACACCTTCTATAGCCGTGCCAATAAGCTGGTTACTCTTAGCGACGCCCAGAGCAATAAGGCGATTCGCATTAAATTGCTAAAGCTAGGTGTTTCGGATAGTAAGAAGCTGCGGGCAGTTTATGTGAAGTGGGGTCAGCCAGTGCCGACTGAGACTAAGATGCACTACAATCTAGAACAGAAGAATCTAAACTGCAGCTACGGCTACGACAAAGTGGTTGATGAGGCGCGTGGCCGCACGGCTGCTACCTCGTTTGCCGATTGGCGCCGCAATGTGGCGTTGGCGCTAAGATAACAGCTAACTGATAGCAAAATCAAAACAGCCCTTACGTGGGGCTGTTTTTGAATCTGAGCTGGGTATTCTACAGCTTATCCCCTACCGCGTGGTAGAACAGGTGCTTGACGCCTTCTACGACTAGCAGATAGATGGCAGCTAGGATAGCGATGATACCGATAAATGACCAATCTGGAATGGCTAGGCTGAAGTATTTGGCACCTAGGTCGCTGAACAGGAATAGTCCAGCGAGTACGATGACGGCGACAACCGATAGGACTAGGTTGCGACTCGGTCGTGACTGAATAAACGGAATCAGCTTGGTGCGCACAATAAAGACCACGGTAATTTGGGTGATTAGCGATTCGATGAACCAACCAGTCTGGAAGTGGGCGGTATCGACGTGGAAGAAGTTAATCATAATGTAGAATGTAACCAGGTCGGAGCTAGTGCTAAGTAGGCCGAACGCCACCATAAACTTCTTCATGGCGCTAATATCAAACTTGTGGGGATGTCGTAGCTCTGGCGCATCCACGTTATCTGATGGGATGGCGAACTGCGAGGCGTCATACAGTAGGTTATTGATTAGTAGCTGGGTGACAGTCATTGGCGGAAACGGCAGGATGAAGCTGGCAATCGACATTGATACCATCGCCTGTATAGCCAACAACGTGACCGAGCCTCCTTAACTCTTCAATAATGGACATCTTCTGTGATGGGTTGACGCGGGCAAAGATAGTGGTATTCTCAACGGCGTGACGTAGCTGTAGGCGGCTCATTTTGGCGATGCGGTCGCCTGTTAATATACCCTTAATCGGCAAGCCCAATTCACTGACCACCTTTTGGCCAACCAGCGGATCATCGCCACTGATGATTTTGATTTCAATGCCGTTGCGGCTGAGTTTGTCTAGAGATTCCTTGGCGCTAGCTTTCGGTGGGTCAATAAAAGCGACGTAGCCCGTAAAGGCTAAATCGGTTTCGTCGCTTGGTGCATAATCACGCTCTTCGGTTACTATCTTCTGCGTAACCATTAGTGCACGGTAGTCCTTGCGACTGAGCTCAGTGTAATCACGTTTGAGTTGTTTTAGCCCTGCGGCGCTTAATTTGCGAGTGACGCCGTTCTTGTCTACGTAATGTGTTAGTAGGCTAAACATACTATCGAGGCGCGCCCTTGGTGATCATTAGCATTTCCTGCTCACTCTTTACAACCACGCTTTCGCGCTTGCGCTGAAAGTCATAGGGAATCTCTACATGCCGTTTATACGATCTTACTTTGTACCCGTAAGCCTTCTTAATGGCGGTATCAAGGGGCTGGCGTAGCTAGTGGTGAACTGGCAGGCGACAGCAGCGAGCTCTAACACTTTAGTGGACTCCGTGTGGTTATAATCGATAGTTTTGGCAACAGTGATCTTATTCTCAGTCAGGGTACCAGTTTTATCGGTACACAAGATGTCCATACTGCCAAAATTATGGATGGCGGATTGGTGCTTGACGATGACACTCTTCTTTGCCATGCGTAGCGACCCGCGAGTCAAATTTAGTGTCACGATTAGCGGCAATAATTCCGGTGTCATGCCTACGGCCAAGGCGGCAGCAAAGGCCAACAAGATTACTAGCGGGCTCTTGAACTTAGAAATGTAAACTTTTAGGGGTGAATCGTGGCTACGTTTGACGGCCTCGTTGTAGCCGTATTGTTTTAATCGTTTTTGAGCTTCATTTGTGTTTAATCCTTGGATTTTAGTCATGCTTATATTGTACCCCCCCTGCTAGCTCTACTTGGTAAAGAAAAGCCCCGACGGTCAGCCGGGGCTAAATAGAAAATTGATCAGAGCTAGTCTTCGTTGTCCTGTTCATCGTCAGTACCTAGATAAGGCAAGTCGTTCCAGAAATTGAAGGCATCTTGTACGGCGGTCTTGCGTGCCCGATGACGATCGTCTTGGCTGTCCAAACGGTAAATATACTTGTCAGTCATAAAGTGGGGATAGTCATCGGGACTGCTACCCTTGTACGCCTTAAGCACTGAGTGGGCCAACTGCTCGGGGTGACGCATGCTAGTGAAGAATTGGAACATACCAGTTGCCTCGGTGTCTTCTAGATGCTGCTGATTGTACGCTTGTGCGGCGTCGGATAGGCTGAACATCACCCAGGTGACTACTCTTGCAATGAACTCGCCAGTCTTGCGGCTGGGCCCTAGAATTAGTTGGCTATGTCCACTTGTGTCGCAAACCGACGTTTTGTTTGAGTCGTAGCGATATGGACGCACTTGCCACTGTGGTGGTAAGGTGAACGATAGCTGCCCGTCGGGCTCATGCTTAATGGCTAGATATAGGTCATCCAAAACCTCGATGGCGTCACCCCAATGATATTCGTCGGGATGCTTTGGGTCGTGATAGAACTTAACGTTATTGGGCATGGTAATTAATCGCCGATCGGAATCATAAGTGAATCCTATGGGATTAATCAACGGCTTGGTAGCGTGTAACATACTAGCTCCTCTCAACTAGGAAGGTGCGAATTACTAATATATTATAATATAACCTACACAATTTGTAAAATTAACAGATGCAAACATGTAGCGTATTTTACAATTAACAGGACGCTAGCCATAGCGTATAATTGGTACTAGGGTAATTTAAATAGGGAGAATGAGAGTGGAACATAAACAACACTATTCGGTTTATCGTGAGGAAGCTGAGGTCTTTAATGAGAACGCCGTGATGTCAGACGAAGAAATCGAAACGTTCGGTAGCGAGGCGGAACAGCGACAGCTAGCGAGTAATTCAAATACAGAAGAGTTAACAGAGGTTTCGACGGGCGAAAGAGCTAACTCGGCACCAGATAAACTATGGGTGGATTTAATCATAAATAATCTAGAGAATGCTAGTTACGACGAGCTGGCGGCTAAGAAGCAGCATTACACTGAACAGGCCTCGGCGGCGGAAAATCGCGTGATTGAGCTGAACGAACAAATTGCCGAAGATGCTAGACACAAGGAATCAGGCAGCCTATACAAACCTAACACGCTAGTGGACATGCAGAAAGTAATGCTATATGGGATTCTAAATCGTCGTAGCTTGGCAGCGCAAGCCATTGATGATTTGATGAGACAGAAATACCCCGAACAGTATGCGGAGCAATACCCCAGCGATGACGAGGAACAGATGCGTAAATGGACTACTGAGGATATGGAAAATAATGCACAAATTGACGCCGAGCGTAACGCAGAATAATAAAAAATAGTAGTTAGCAAAGTAAAGCCCCGCATGTGCGGGGCTAAGCTGTTAGCTGGTGGTCATATATATGGGATGATGACGTTCGTCATTGTAATCCTCTTCGCCGTCGTCGCTGCTCAGAACGTCGGCGGCCAGTGGACTAATGATGGCAAAGGCCGTCAATATCACGCCCAGTGCCACAGCACCAAATAAAATGATGCCGGCAATGCCTATGACCTTGCCGATGCAAGTACGACGATTGTGCGTACTTTCACTGTCTAACAGCTGGAATTTCTGGTTCATAGTAACCTACTTTCATTGGAGGTGTGAACCGCTTGAGTTACCAAACTGATAGCTCATACCCTGCATTATACTCTCACCTACGGCTAATGTCGATTAGTTTTCTGGCGTTTAGCTATTCGTGGTAGTGTAGATTTGGTGTATAATATATGTATATTTGGGCGTCGCCAAGTGGTAAGGCACCAGGTTTTGGTCCTGGCATTCGGGGGTTCGAATCCCTCCGCCCAAGCCATGAAATTATTAAACTAGCCCTGTTATCAGGGCTAGTTTTGGTTATTGTGCAGGGCTACGCACCTATATGGCTGTCCTTATTGTGCGGTCGCCCGTTCCTTAGCAACTACCTTGGCAATGTAATCGTCGGCGGTTTTAATGATTAGGTCGGCGGTTTCCTCGCACGTGGGCTGGTCATTCTTAAGTGGGTACATATAGGTGTTCAGGTAGGTAAATACTGGGTCGAGCTTACCCTGACGATAGATTTTGCTACCGTCGACACCAATGGCCTTGGCGTAATCCTTGATGTACTTCCAGACTAGCAAATAACCCTGGGTAAATATTAGCTGGTACTTGCCATTATTTACGTCTAATTTTGGTAGCAGTTTTAGGATGTTGCTACGTAATTTTTCTTTCGCCTCGCTGTTCTCGTGCATGGCCTAAAGCTGCTTGGCTTCCTTCTCGGCGGCCTCTTTGGCAGTCTTAGCCATCTTGCGCTTGGCTTCGTTAATGTCGCGGATAACGTTTTCGGTTTCCTCGGCGATCATTAGCTCTTCGTTAGTACGGACCATCATAATCTTCGGGGAATCCTTAACGGAAATCACGCCGTCAACACCATTGCGACCGACTATTTCGTGGTTGCGTTCCTCATCAATATCATAGCCAAAGACAGCTAGGTGATCGCAAATCTTCTTACGCAAGACCGAGCTGTTCTCGCCGATGCCAGCGGTAAAGACAATGGCGTCAACCTTTGGTAGAGCAACCATCATACCAGCTATGTATTTAGCAATACTGTAAGCCATGACTTTCAGGGCTAGCTTAGCACCCTTGTGGCCTTCTTTTGCGCCCTCTTCTAGTTCGCGCTGGTCAGAGCTAAAGCCGCCAGACAAAGCATACACGCCGCTCTGGTGATTTAGCTCGTCCAAGATTTCATCAGCACTCTTGCCCTGCTTATCGGCCATATACGAAACGACGGCTGGGTCGATATCGCCTGAACGGGTACCCATGACTAGACCTTGCAGTGGCGTGAAGCCCATCGAAGTATCAACTGACTTGCCGTTATGAATAGCGGCTACCGACGCACCACCACCGATGTGAGCAACCACGAAGTCACTCTTCTCAAGTGGAATATTCAATAGTTCAGCGGCACGGTGGCTGACGTACTTGTAGCTAATGCCGTGGAAGCCGTAGCGGCGGACACCATACTTCTCATACCAGCTATCTGGCACGGCGTAACGGTAAGCCTGCTCAGGTAGGGTCTGATGGAACGACGTATCAAATACGGCGACCTGTGGCAAGCTCGGCATAACTTTTTGGATGGCGCGCATACCGGCCACGGCAGCGGGGTTATGTAGCGGTGCAAACGGCTTCAGTGCTTCAATTTCATCGATGATTTGGTCTTCTAGCAACACTGGCTCAGTAAAGACGTTGGTGCCGTTCACTACGCGGTGACCAACTGCCTTCACGGTCTTCCTGAGGCCGCGCTCTTCTAGTTCGTCGAACAGGCGCTGAATGGCGTCAACGTGAGTACCCTTGCCGTCGAGGTTGTCCTTCTCTTTGGAATCGTTAGCCTCAATGGTAAAGGTGGCGCGACCACTGTTTAGATGCTCAGCCTTGCCGCTGGCTACTTCCTTGTAGCTGTCGGCATCTAGTAGCTGGAACTTCAAGCTCGAGCTACCACTGTTAATAATTAGAATTGTCTTGTTCATACCTTTATTTTACCACACTATATAATGTGATTTACATCCTATTATTCAGTACTGATGCTAAAGAAGCGGTCGAAGAACTGGCGGAGCTTCTGATACACTCGCTCGCGGAGCGCTTGGCGCTCGCCGCCGGGGCTAAAGTAATCGGCTGGCGGCAGAATACGCGTCAGTCCTGTGCCGGTTTCGCTAACTTCACCGTTAATAAAAGCGTTACGCATGAACCTGTAGGTCTCGTCGCGGTTCAGATTCTCGTCGGCGATAATCTGGTTTAGCTCGCTTGCTTTGGCGCTAGATACGAAATCTTGCCAATCCTCATAGACGTCGCTAGTGTTGCCGTTTAGACTGGCGATAAAGTTCTCAATCAGGTCGCGCTTGTCGCGTAGTTCTAAGCTAGACTCGATTGCTTTGTCGATATTGATCTTAATTTCCTTATCCTGTTGGCTACTCTCGTGATATTCGGCGATTAGGGACAGAATATAGTCAATATTGATATCAAAGGACTTGACCAGTTCCATCTCAAATACTACGTCATCTGAAATATCCACCTGCTTTACCTTAGTGTGATTACGCATTTCGTCATAGATGCCGATATAACGGCTCTGTTGATCCTGGAGCTCGCGCGGCGATAGAGTGTCGAGTCCGGCAAAGTCGTCAAAAGCCGTCAAGATGTTGCGGGCACGCAGAATATTACCAAACAGTTTGACAAATTCTTTTTGCTTTTCTTCGCCTGTGATTATAGTGCCATCCAGCGGAAACTTGCCACGCAGCTCGGCAATCAGCTCGTTATAGCCCTTCTGGTGGCGACCATGGTCATCGGTATAGCCGTCCATGTAATCTTTGAACGAGCGCAGCAATACAATGCCACTGGCGTCCTTGTCGCCGAATAGCGCCAAAGCATCCTTAGTAGCCTGCTCTAAATTGCGGAAGGATACGATGTTGCCGTACGTCTTGATAGAGTTCAAGATGCGATTAGTGCGGCTAAAGGCCTGAATCAGCCCGTGCATGCGCAAGTTCTTATCCACCCACAGCGTATTCAAGGTGGTGGCGTCGAAACCGGTCAGGAACATATCAACCACAATCAGTATGTCTAGCTCGCGGTTCTTCATGCGTAAGCTAACGTCCTTATAATAGCTCTGGAACTTATCGGCCGAAGTGTCGTAGGACGTACCGAACATCTGGTTATAGTCAAAAATTGCCGATTCTAGAAAGTCCCGGTCGCTTTGGCTCAGTCCATCGGTGCTGTCGCTGTTCTCCTCGGCGCCGAAGCCCATCTGTACCTCGCTAGGATCTTCGCTATTGGGGGCGTAGCTATAGATTATGGCGACCTTTAGCCGCTGCGTATCAGTTAAATCGGCCTGCTGGTGCTGGAACTCTTGATAGTACAGTTTAGCGGCGGTTAGCGAGCTAGTAGCTAGGATGGAGTTGAAGCCATTTAGCCGGGTGGATTGCTTTTGCTCATGGCTATCCCTGCCCCGTGCTTTGGCCACTTGGCTGATGTTGGTTAGCTTGTTAAATTCATAGGTTCCGATATTGCGCTTGGTCTTTAGGTCAAAATTCTTGCGGATGTACTGTACGATGGCGCTAATCCGCTTAGGCGCTAGCATAGCTGACTCTTTGTTGATGCCAGCCACCGGAGTATTATCCACATTGTCGGCGATGCGAGCCTGGCCAACGTAGTCGAACTTGAACGGCAGGACGTTCTTGTCGCGAATAGCGTCAACGATGGTATAGGTGTGCAGACGGCGACCAAAGGTCTGTTCGGTGGTTTTGAAGTTAGGCTGTCCCGCTGTGCTGGCGTTTGCTGCAAAAATCGGCGTACCGGTGAAGCCGAACATGTAATAGTTCTTAAAGCGCTTGCGGACCATCTGCCCCATGTCGCCAAATTGGCTGCGGTGGCATTCATCGAAGATCATCACGATGTGCTTACCCATTACCTCGGAACCTGGATTCTGCTTAATGAAATTGGATAGCTTCTGAATCGTGGTGATAATTAGCTTCTTGTCCGGCTGGTTGCTCTTTAGCTGGGCGGTCAGCTTGGCAGTGCTGGTGTTGCTGTTGGCGGCGCCTTTCTGAAAACGATCGTATTCGCGCATGGTCTGGTAGTCCAAATCCTTGCGGTCAACCACGAACAGTACTTTGTCGATGTAATCTAGCTGGCAGGCTAGCTGGGCGGTCTTAAAGCTGGTTAGGGTCTTGCCTGAACCAGTAGTGTGCCAGACGTATCCGCCCGCCTTGATGGTGCCAGCATATTTGTAATTATGCGCAATCTCGATTTGATTGATAATCCTCTCGGTTGCCACGATTTGGTACGGTCGCATAACCATCAGGGTCTTGTCGTAGGTGAATACGCAATAGCGTGTCAGTATGTTTAGGATGGTATGTTTAGCAAAGAATGTGCGCGTAAAATCCATTAAGTCGGTAATCGGACGGTTTTTAGCGTCCGCCCACCAGCAAGTAAATTCGTAGCTGTTGCTGGTTTTCTTGCCTGGCTTGCTGCTGCCGGTTTTGCTCTCATTGATATGGCGGTTGCGCGTAGTGTTGCTATAGTACTTCGTATAGGTGCCGTTGCTGATAACAAAAATTTGCACGTATTCGAATAACCCACTATCTGACCAGAAGCTGTCACGCTGATATCGGTTGATTTGGTTAAAAGCTTCCTTTATATCTACGCCCCGCCGCTTTAGTTCGACATGCACCATCGGCAGGCCGTTGACTAGAATAGTCACGTCATAGCGGTTGTTATAATTGCCGTTCGGTGCTTCGTATTGGTTAATGACCTGCAGGCTATTATTGTGTATGTGTTGTTTGTCTAGTAGACGGATATTATGTAGTGTGCCGTCGTCAAAGGTAAAGCTAATAGCAGTATCAGCACGCTGTAGCTTCTCGGTCTTCTCGACGATGCCTTCGTTTTTATTGGCGATTTCGGACTCGTAGAAGCGTCGCCACTCGCCGTCGTTAAACTGGACGTGATTTAGTTCCTCTAGCCGCCTACGTAGGTTAACAATTAAATCGTCCTCAGTCTTAAGGGACACGTATTCGTATTTTTGTTCTTGCAACTGACGGATGAAAGCATGCTCTAACATCTCTTCACTTTGGTACGCTGTGCTCTGCTCTGCAACGTGTTCGTATTGTGCTACTACTGTAGACTGGTCTGACTCTATCACCGTCCTGTATTCATTCATGGCTATATTATATACTCCCTAACAGGTTATTTATGTTTAAAGGTTAGCAATTTATCGCGATAGTATTCGTATTGCTTTTGCCGTAGCTCTATCTCGGCGGGCAAGCCGTCGGTGAGGCTGGTGGTTAAAGCAGTAAACTTATCCAAGATTTTAACAATCTTCTCTTGCACCGGGAGAGGTGGAATGGGAATGGGGCATGATTTTAGCCAGTTCATATTAACTGACGCAAAACTAGATTCGTTAATATTATGCTTGCATTGCTCGTCGACTATGTACATATAGTAATACAGAAACATCGGCAGCATATGTTTTTGATGCGGTTCACGTATTGTCAAATACGTGAACCGCTGATTCGCTAGCGAATCAGCAGTAATTAGTGCGTGTTCGCCAATAGTTGCAGTGGTAGCTAGAATAATTGAATTAGCTGGGAATAATTTACCACCCTTTACTGCTTCGGGCGTTACGTGCTGGATGCTGTCATCTAGAATATGACCATTAGTCCTAATATCTTCCATTCTAAACCAAGGAATAGTAGCGTCCTCGCGCCAGTAATCTGGGTTGCGTTTGCTTGGCGTATACCCATTGCGCATCTCACATAGATCCCCCAGCTTCACATACTCTACCCCATCGGGACAGAGGGTGGCTAGGTAATCACGAGACAATAGCTTATCCCTATAATACTCGTACTGCTGCTGGCGCAGGCCCTGCTCAGTCTGCAAAGCAGTCTGCAAAGCAGTAAACTTATCCAGGATTTCCACAATCTTCTCTTGCACCGGGAGAGGTGGAAGCGGAATGGTAATATTTGCCAATCCTTTGGGCGACAAGTGTGATACAGTTGTGCCAGAACGATGCTGCATTTTTTCATATTCAAAATAAGCGCCATTCATTAGATACATAAGGTATTTAGGATTTTGCTTGTGCCTCCAAGCTACAGCATCACCACCAAGGTAAGTGTCTTCGTTTACAAGGTATGCCGCGGCAATGCCTATTTGTGCTTCTTTCGTGGTGCTAGTTATCGGCATAATTATATCGCCGTATTTAAGCAGTGTAGAATTTTGCATGCAATCTGCATGTGACTTTGAGCATATGCTGGTAATAGCATGTCCGTCGTAATGTGTATATAGTTCGCCATATAGAATCACATTCGTGTCGCCGTCGTCTGATACAACTGATTTAGAGAGTCCCTTGCCACGTACTATTTCAGCTACCTCCCCCAGCTTCACATACTCTACCCCATCGGGACAGTATTGGTTAATGAGGTCGGATAGCTTAGTCATAATGGTTATATTATACAACATTCTGTCCCGCCCCATCAGGGGCGGGCAAGCAATCGGCGTTAGCCGATGCTGGGTGGGGTTTGTAAATAAGGTTATAATTAGCTTATGTATAAGTACAACGGGCAGAATCACAACAACGCTAAGGCGATGCGACAGAATATGACTAAAGAAGAGCGGCGCCTTTGGTTTGATTTCTTACGTAACCATAACCTAAGGTGGCGTAGGCAGAAGTTGCTAGGCAACTATATTCTAGACTTCTACTGTCCTGCAATTAAATTAGCTATAGAGTTGGACGGCAATCAGCATCGCAGTAGCAATGAAGCCATCACTAAAGACCGATTGCGTACGGCCTATATTAGGTCTGAAGGTATTAGGCTAATTAGGTTTAGCAATCTAGATGTAATGAATAATTTTCGAGGAGTTTGTGACTATATTGATAGGGTTGTAGATGACTTAACTGAGTAAATAAACCCCACCCAGCGGTGCTACGCACCAGCTTGCCCGCCCCTGATGGGGCGGGACTGGATATAAGCAATTAAAGTCCTTCCCCGTCAGGGGAAGGTGGCACGACGCAGTCGTGACGGAAGGGGTTTGTAGTATTAGTTAGTTTAACTGAGTAAATAAACCCCACCCAGCGGTGCTACGCACCAGCTTGCCCGCCCC